>ULWB01002695.1_pt1 | contig 91131 bp, 84 predicted proteins | sample 1959891 | NCBI WGS metagenome assembly ULWB01 (sample SAMEA4835799, study PRJEB28245) | human gut metagenome | biome: gut microbiome; material: fecal sample | place: Denmark | collected 2008 | reverse complement strand
TTAAATCATGTCTAAGATATTTTCTTTGGACAGCAGTGTTTGCAAAGCAAAAATAGATAAACCATAATAACATAACGACATAACACAAATATGAAGAAAAACATCTTTATAACATCGGCACTAAGCATACTGATACTGGCATCGTGCCAACACAAGGATGCACACAGCGAAGAAGCTGACGCACACGAAGCAGAAGAGAAAGCTCACTCAACCGAAATTGTTATTAGTGTAGAGCAAGCCAAAGAGGCTGGCATCGTTTCAGAACGTATTATGCCGGGCAAATTCAGTGGAGTTATTCCGGCCGGAGGAAAAATATTGGCAGCATCGGGCAACGAAGCCACAATAGTGGCAACCGTTCCAGGCATAGTGAAGTTTGGAAGAGGCATAGCTGAAGGCATGCCTGTGAGCAAAGGCGGAACTGTATTTACCATTTCGGCAGACAAACTTCAGGACAATCCCGCACGTCAGGCTGCAGTTGCATATCAGACAGCTAAGAACGAATATGAGCGTGCAGCCAAACTCGTTAAAGACAATATTGTAACTAAGAAAGAATTTAATACCATTAGAGCCAACTACGAATCGGCAAAGATTGCCTATGAGGCTTTTGCCGGAAGTCAGGGTAAAGGCGGTGTAGGCGTAAAGTCGCCAATCAGCGGATATGTAAAGACATGCCTTGTAAAGGAAGGTGACTACGTAAGCGTAGGACAGCCTATGATGAACGTCACACAGACACGCAAGCTTTATCTTAAAACCAATGTTCCCGAACGTTATTACTCAATACTCGGCACAGTCAAATCAGCAAAATTCAAGACTGCATACAGCGACAGGATATACAATATAGGAGCAATGAACGGCCGTCTCGTTGCAACAGGAAAATCAACCGGCGACGGTTCACCTTACATATCTGTAACATTTGAGTTCAACAACCAGGCCGATGTCATGCCGGGAGCCTTTGTAGAAACTTATCTGCTTACATCAGAACGCCCAAATGTGATAAGCGTTCCTGTATCGGCACTCACTGATGAAAACGGAGTAAACTTTGTATATATACAAACAGACGCAACATGCTATGAACGCCGCGAAGTGAAAATAGGTGAAACTGACGGCGAAAGAGTTGAAATAACAAGCGGTCTTAAGGGCGGAGAGAAAGTAGTTACAAAAGGCGCAACGCAAGTAAGACTGGCATCAGCAAGCAAGAATATTCCCGCACATTCACATCAACACTAAATGAAAGATAAGCAATGCTGAACAAAATAATAAAATTTTCACTGCAAAACCGTCTGCTTATCCTTGTCGCAGCGGTATTGTTGGTCATCGGAGGCATATACACCACCGGACAAACTGAAGTGGATGTATTCCCTGACCTTAACGCACCAACTGTGGTTGTCATGACAGAAGCTAACGGAATGGCTGCCGAAGAGGTGGAACAACTTGTAACCTTCCCTATCGAAACGGCCGTAAACGGAGCCACACACGTGCGTCGTGTTAGGTCGTCTTCAACAACCGGATTTTCAGTAGTATGGGTTGAATTCGACTGGAGCACCGACATATATCTGGCACGTCAGATTGTTTCAGAAAAACTTGCAGCCGTTAACGAAACTTTACCCGATAACGTAGGACAGCCAACCTTAGGTCCGCAGTCGTCAATCCTTGGTGAAGTTCTTATTGTAGGCCTTACAGCCGACAGTACTTCAATGACCGACCTTCGCACACTGGCCGACTGGACTGTGCGTCCACGCCTGTTGTCTACAGGCGGTGTGTCACAAGTAGCAGTATTAGGCGGTGACATAAAAGAGTATCAGATACTGTTGCATCCCGGCCGAATGAACCATTACGGAGTAACACTTGCTGAAGTTCTTGCCGCAACCAATCAGATGAACCGCAACACTAACGGAGGCGTGATATATGAATACGGCAACGAATACATAGTTCGTGGCGTCGTGTCTACAGAAGACGTCAAGGAAATGGGCAATGTCGTCGTTAAGACAGTCAATGGTGACGCAATAACACTTAGCGATGTTGCAGATGTTCAGGTCGGACCACAAGTTCCCAAACTCGGAACCGCGTCCGAGAAAGGCAAACCTGCCGTGCTGCTCACCGTAACCAAACAGCCTGATACGGGAACTATTGAACTAACTGAAAGACTTGAGGCTGCACTTAAAGACCTAAAGAAAAATATGCCGGCCGATGTACACGTATCTACCGACATATTCCGTCAGTCGCGCTTCATTGAAAGCTCAATAAACAACGTAAAACAGTCGCTTTATGAAGGCGCAATATTTGTTGTCATAGTGCTGTTCTTGTTCCTTGCCAACGTACGGACTACAATCATATCACTGATAACTCTGCCCATATCGCTGCTCATATCGCTCATTGTGCTTCATTATTTCAACATGAGCGTCAACACAATGAGCCTTGGCGGACTTGCCATTGCGATAGGCTCGCTTGTCGACGATGCCATAGTGGATGTAGAGAATGTATGGAAACATCTGCGCGAAAACAGGGCATTGCCACAAGAACAGAGACTTCCCTTGCTAAAAGTTGTATTCAATGCTTCGCGCGAAGTTCGTATGCCTATACTCAATTCAACGGCAATAATAATAGTAAGTTTCATACCGCTATTCTATCTAAGCGGAATGGAGGGACGTATGCTCATACCTCTCGGTGTTGCTTTCATTGTTGCCCTGTTTGCCTCTACCATAGTAGCACTAACGCTCACGCCTGTACTCTGCAGTTATCTGCTCGGTCATGACACAAAAGGCGGCATACCCAAAGAAGCATTTGTAACTGTATGGCTAAAAAAGCACTACGAACGCTGGCTCTCATGGGCACTCAGTCATAAACGTCCGGTCGTAGCCTCAACAGCCGTTCTGTTTATCGTTGCTCTCGGACTGTTCTTTACTCTCGGCCACAGTTTCCTTCCTAAATTCAACGAAGGCTCACTTACGATAAACATAAGCTCGCTTCCCGGCATATCTCTCGAAGAATCGGACAAGATAGGACAGCGCGCCGAAAAGATTCTTATGTCAATACCTGAAATACAGACCGTTGCACGAAAGACGGGACGAGCCGAACTCGATGAGCATGCATTGGGAGTGAACGTATCAGAGATTGAAGCTCCATTCGAACTGAAAGACCGTTCGCACGAAGAAATGCTCAATGACGTAAGAAAGAAACTGTCGGTTATAACCGGTGCCAACATCGAGATAGGCCAGCCTATCAGCCACCGCATAGACGCAATGCTCAGCGGTACGCAGGCCAGTATAGCCATAAAACTCTTCGGTGACGACCTTAACAAGATGTTTGAAATTGGAAATCAGATTAAAGATGCCATAAGTACCGTTGACGGAATAGCCGACCTTAATGTGGAACAGCAGATTGAACGTCCCGAACTCGAAATAAAACCTAAGCGGGACATGCTGAAACTTTACGGAATATCAATAGCCGACTTCAATACATTTGTACGTGTCAACATGGCAGGTGAAACAGTATCGCAGGTTTATGATAAGGGATGCAGCTTTAACCTCGTTGTGCGTGCAGCCGAACACGACCGCTGTGACATGGAACGCATACGTGACTTGATGATCGACACGCCCGACGGCCGTAAAATTCCTTTGGCAAATGTCGCAGAAGTCAGGTCGGCTATGGGTCCAAACACCATCAACCGCGAAAACGTAAAGCGCAAGATTGTCATATCAGCCAACGCAAGCGGACGCGACTTGCGCAGCGTTGTAAACGACATCCAAAAACGTATCAACTCAGAAATAACATTGCCTGAAGGCTATCACGTTGAATACGGAGGCCAATTTGAGAGCGAACAAAACGCAAGCCGTGTGCTACTGCTGGCATCATTGCTCAGCATCGTAGTAATATTCCTGCTGCTTTACATGCAGTTCCGTAACGCTCTCGAAAGCGGAGTAATACTGCTTAACCTGCCTCTTGCACTTATCGGAGGCGTGTTTGCCCTTGTATTCACTACAGGCGAGGTAAGTATTCCTGCCATTATCGGATTCATTTCGCTGTTTGGTATAGCAACACGCAACGGCATGCTGCTCATCAACCGCTATAACACCCTGCGTGAAGAAGAACACCTTCCGTTGAGAAAATGTATAATGAGAGGCTCTCTCGACCGTCTTAACCCAATACTTATGACGGCATTGTGCTCAGCCCTAGCCCTCATTCCACTGGCCTTGCGAGGCAGTCTTCCCGGAAACGAGATACAGAGTCCTATGGCCAAAGTCATACTCGGCGGACTTCTCACGTCTACATTCCTCAACGCATTCATCATTCCTATTGTATACGAATGGATGAACCGCAAGAACATCATAAAAACAGACAACAAAAATCAGGAACAATGAGAACAATAATCATAGCAGCCATAGCCCTTGCCGCAACAGCAAGCATTAAAGCCCAAGACATAAATACCGTGCTGAAAAGCATTGAGCAGAACAACGTGGAACTGAAGGCACTGCAAAAAGGCAACGAGGCTGCAGGCATAGAAATAAAATCGCAGAACACGCTTGAAGATCTCTCAATTGAATATAGTCCGTTCTTTCAAAACAATGTAAGCGGTATAGCAAGTTCGGAACTTGTTATAACTCAAGGTTTCGACTTCCCCACCCTTTACGGCGCACGCAAAAAGGCCGGAAAACTGCAGCGCAATGTGCTCGACATGCAATATCAGACAGCACGACGCGACATTCTGCTCAACGCCAAAAAGCTTTGTCTAGACATAATCAACTATAACAAACAGAAACAACTGCTGCAGGAAAGGCGAAAAAATGCTGACGAACTGCTAGCCATGTTTAAGGTTAAATTCGACAACGGAGAAGCAACTTCGCTCGAGCTTAACAAAATAAAACTCGACAGAATGAACCTTGAAACCGAACTTGTTCAAGCCGACACCAAGCATGCCAACGCCCTGCAACAGCTACAGGCACTTAACGGAGGCCTGCCGATTGAAGTCAACATGACTGAATATCCGGCCGTACCTGCCGACAATGACCAAACGATGTACGAAAAGGCCGTGGCAACAGACTGGAATGTACGTACCGCACAGGCATCAGTCCTTGCTGCGGAACAAGACGTAAAGGTGAACAAACAAAGCTGGATACCTAAACTTGAAATAGGATACAGAAGAAACACCGACGGTGATATGGCAAGCAACGGTTTCCTAGTAGGCGGTTCTATACCTCTGTTTTCAAGCAAGAACAAAGTGAAAATAGCAAAGGCAAGACAGAGCGAAGCTGTGATGCAACATGCAAACGCACGTATAAATGCAGAGAACTCTGCCCGCGCACTGGTCAACCAAATGAAACAATTAAAAGCTTCGGTAGACGCATACGACGTGCCTCTGATGCGACAGACATTGAAATTGCTGCGCACAGCCGTTGAAAACGGAGAGATATCCGTTACCGACTATTATGTTGAAGCCGAAGGCATCTACAAGAACATGGTTACATATATGGACATTGAGCGACAATACCAAGACGTTGTAACAGAGATTTATAAAAACGACCTTTAGAAGAAAAATACTGTAATAGTCTTGTAAATAATAATTAAACATAAAAGAAACATCCTGAAGATAATTTCAATGTAAGATTTTATCATTTAGCATAATTGTCTATGACATACATTGAAATTATCTCCAGGATGTTTCTTTTTTATATAACCTCTGCAACACTTACCGCAGAAACTTAATTATATCGCTTGCCCAATCCAACAATATCATACTATAACCGTCGAACACATCACAGCCGCATCCATCAGTTATCGACTTAGCCAAAGTCAATATTTGCCTGTCTTCAACCGAAACCACATCAGCCAACTTACTAAACATGGCAACATAATTTCCTGTAATATAATAATGTTTCATACGCACCGTAAACCTAGCTGCCTTAAACAGTCCGGCAAGAGCCTCCATACTACGTGCATGAAGCAGATTATGCGAACAGGCATGATACAAGTTGCAAGCCCCTGCCCTTACAGCACTGCGTACGTCTTCTTTGGTAAAAGAAATTCCAAAGCTGTCAAGCGAGCCTATGATAGGCTGAGTGTCAAGAACCAACTGCAACAAGTCTGGCTTTTCCCATGCAAGCAACTCTGCTGTACCCGATACAAAGCCGCAGATTTTACTGCTGAATTTCATTGCATCAATCATATTACGGTAAGCCAACAAATCATAATGCGTCATGCCGTCAACAATCACAACTACATCAATATCGCTGTCAGCCGAAGACTCACCGCGCCCATAACTGCCCTGAATTCCGAAGAAACGCAGCCGACCGCCAAACAGTTCAACGAGCTTTTTCCGAAACTCTTCAAGCCAAACATTTATATTTAAATCTCCCATAATGTTCATCATCATTTGCTTTCTGTAATCATTTTAATGCAGCATCATAAAACATAATGCACACATAATTCATATTTGATTACAAAAATACAAAAGATGTCTGTTACGGCACAATAAATACATACAAATGTTTTGCCATAAGCTTGCAGGCATTATGTATTGACGAAACGACAATATTACCAACCTAAAAACATTTAGACAAGCATACTATGCATAACAATAATCAAAAAAGACTATTCAGCCAACAATGCCAACAGCCGTAGAATCAAAGATTAATCTCAAAATGCTGATAGTCCTTAGAATGACGCCATGCCCCGCCCCACCTGAATCCGGCCTCAATAAACAGTTTGTAAGCCAGATCATTTCGGTCTATCTTATAGGGAATATCCTTACGCTTATCGCGGTTGAAGGCGTAAGGGCGTCCTTCTTTAGGCTCAATTGTCCAGGTGCCGTTACTCTTCTTGCGGACATAAGGATTGTAAAGCGTATTAATGTCTATTGCCAGTCCCTGCCCATGCTTTGAAACACGTGTCTGTGAGCCTGTCATAAACCTGAAATTAAAGCACGAAGTATTGTTTGCACGCATCGAGGCCTGATCGTCTGCACCATAATCATCGATGAGCACCATACGTTCAATGCGGTAACCTGAATCGTAAAGCGTTCTGAAAATACGCAGCACTTTGTCGGCTATAGCCCTGTTTACAACCATTTCGCCGAGTTGTGTCTGCCCCTTAGCGTTGCGGTGCAGCATTTTGAGATAACAAAGCTGGCTGCGCTTCATAGTGCAGTTGCGTTTCCATGACTTTAGCCACATACGCTTGAACAGCTTGTCACTGATGCTTTCCTTAACAAAACAGCGCGACACGCCAACCGACTTGACATCAGTCTCACTTACAACAGTGCCTGCATGCCATGTCGACAGCCATGAAGGCTCAGAAGATGGCGTATTGGCGTCAGCAGACGACATTAGTGACAAAATAGAAATAACAATAAATAATATTCTTCGTATATCTTGCTGAAACATATTCTACTTAAACTTAAATTTGTCAAATGATTCAAACGGCCAGGCTGAGACGCAAGCATTATGCTGATTAACCATTACATGGAATTCACAAATGATGTAATATTGCCAAAACGTCATGTCTTTAACAGCATCCAACCGGCTGAAATCAACTAACCACATTAAATACAAATTATAGAATAAGCTACCAAAAATCGTGCCATAAACTTAAAAGTTTAAACCCTTTATATCAACAATATATATAAATATTTCACTATGCCAACAGAGCAAACACAGAAAGGAAAAAAACAAATAGAATGTCCATGGCACGAATATCGATTTCACAACTGGAGAAATCATATTAAAGAAAGAAAAGATAAGCATCTGACATATATACAAAATTGGACTTTAACAAGATAATAATGAAGTAAAAAATCAGGACACGAGTTTTCTTAAATCTAGAAAACTTAATATTAATTTATGTTTAAAAACAGCAATAAAACCGCCATATAATTAACATCAGTTTATAGACGGCACTAAAAACGACCATGAAAAGACGAGTTTTCGGAACATAAAACGTACATATCTACGACAAAAAACAGTGGATTGACCATGTTAAACAGGCCGTTTGACATAGCCAAATGGCAGAGTAATGTTTTTTAACAATAGAAATTTATAATGAATAACCAGATAAACATCTGACAACCAGCAACTTAAGCAAAATGGCTAAAAGACGTCATTTTTCACATAAAAATTCGGTTTTATAAACAACACAGCTATTCTGGAGGCTTTAAAAAACAAAAGTTTTCTATCTCAATAGAAAAATATATTTACAAAAAAATAGTCTGATAATATTTAGACAAAACTACTTTAATACCTATCAGCCATTATGCAAAAAATGATTTGAATAAAGACTTGGCAAACACATATAAACAAAAAAGCCGGCTCAAATGATGAGCCGGCCCTATTCTAAAATCTTTTTTAAGAAAATTAAGCCTCAGCAGGTGCCTCTTCAGCAGAAGCCTCTGCATTTGCAGCAGCCTCGGCCTTAGCAGCAGCTGCAGCAGCCTTCTTTTCAGCTACCTTCTTAGCTATCTCCTCATTTACTTTCTTCTCAGCGTCAAGAGCTTTTGCAGCAGCATCTTTCTTGCTCTTAGCCTCGTTTTCACGAATCTGGTCAAGACCCTTAACCTTGTTAGCTTTCCAAGCATCAAACTTGCTCTGAGCTGCAGCCTCGTCGAAAGCGCCTTTCTTTACTCCACCGCGAAGATGTTTCATCATATAAACGCCCTCACCTTTAAGGATATTGCGTACTGTGTCTGTTGGCTGAGCGCCTGTCTCAACCCAATAGAGAGCACGGTCGAAATTCAAATCTACCGTAGCAGGATTGGTGTTAGGATTGTATGTACCAATCTTCTCTGTAAACTTACCATCACGTGGTGCTCTTACATCTGCGATGACAATGCTGTAGAAGGCATAACCTTTACGGCCACCTCGCTGTAATCTGATTTTTGTTGCCATTTTTTATTTGTAATTAGGTTTGAATTTATGCTATCAACTCGTAATAGCGGCGCAAAGGTAATGCTTTTAGCCGATAAAAGTGTTATTTTGCCTCGTATTAACTAAACATTTAACTATTTTTATTCAAAGTCAGCACATACCTTACTCCTTACGGCCAAAATTTTACTGCTTTACCAACTTAAGTCCGCATTCAAGACCGTCCATTCCGCCAATAAGAGAAGCGGCTGTCTTCAAAGTAGAATTCTGCGAAACAGAACCAAGCATATTTACATATTGCAGGAGCTTAGAGGCATCCATAACGATAAGAAGATTATCACCGTCAAGCTGTGTTGTACCAACAATCTGTGAAACCTTGCCGCCGTATTTCAGCACAATATTTTTATCTTCAATAGTATAGGTACCGCTAAGATTCTTGCCCATAAGCGTCTGGGTGAAGTTACCTGACTTATCAAAAGTCATTGTGACACTTCCTTTCTTAAAGCCATACGACTCAAGTTTGCTTTTAAGCTTATTTTCAACGGTTGAAGAAGCGATTTTTCCTCCTATATTCTTCAGCACATCATCACTTGAAAGCACTACGGCAGGCTCTTCATAAACCCAAGTTCCAATGATTTTGTCCTCTGTAGCAACTTTGCTGGATGAGAAAATACTAGTCAGCGCAGACAACAATCCACTGCCAGAAGATTTGCTCGTAGTAGATTGTGTGGTTGTAGTCTTATTTGTAGAGCCACCTGAAACTACATTTTTCAAGATGTTACCCAAACTAATCTGAGCGTCAGCTTGAGCCGAAAACAAAAATGCGGCACATATCAATGCACCCTTAACAAATAACTTTTTCATATCCATCTAATTTAATCATTTAAGTTTATATGCCCCGCTGGGGCTGTTTCTCTTTAATACGTCTAATTCCAATGAGTCAATTTTCCGATTGTCTGAAGAAGTCAATCCCATCTCAACAGTCTTACGGGCAAGTTCCGGATGATTGTTCTCCTGACTCAAATGACAGAGCCATACATGGCTTAGTCTGCTTGTGGCATTGTCGGCAAGATATTTCGCACAAAGTCTGTTGGACAAATGGCCGTTGCCTCCTGAAACTCTCTTCTTAAGATACTCAGAATATGGCCCGTTGCGCAGCATGTCTTCATCATGATTAGCCTCAATCACCAAATAGTCAGCCTCTCTGATTACCTGAGCCATCTCGTCAGTAACATGTCCTATATCGGTCATAAGACAAAAATTGACATCTTCATATTTTATTTTAAAGCCGATATTGTCCCGGCTGTCGTGCGGCACATTAAAGGCTGATACAGTAAAATCATCCAGGACAAAGTCTTTTCCTTTTTCTATTATACGTATATTAGCCGCGTCTATTTTCTTCCTCACACAATAGTTGCATCTTATCCCCTCATGAACTTCTTTAGTTGCATAAACAGGAATATTCAGACTATTGCTGAAACTTCCAACAGATTTAACATGATCGGCATGGTCGTGAGTTACCAGTATATATTTTACATCCTTCACGTTTAATCCATAATCATGAAAGTATTTTTTCAGCTTTCTTATCCCTATGCCGATATCAATTAATATGCCGTATGTCTCGGTGTAAATGTAGTAACAATTACCGCAACTTCCACTACCGAAAGATATAAAATTCAGCATCCCAATATTTTTTGGCTGCAAATTTATAAAGAATTGACTATGGAACAAAAAAAATTTCTATCTTTGTAGAAATTTAATCAATATGAAAATTTCTTTCTTAACAATAGTTTGTCTATTAATTTTCTATTCCTGTACAGAACATTACGAATCTGAAGACGAAGAAAAGATTATTTCGACCACTGACAGTTTTGCCACACATTATTTTAATTACAATCTAAAAGAGGCCATGCCGTTCTGTACACCAGAGTCAGAAAAATGGATAAGATATAAAGCAAGCAACATTTTTCAGGAGGATATAGATGTGCTGAGAAACCAAGACGAAGGGGCTACGCACAAGACAGACGACATTACATATGTAAACGACACATCAGCCATAGTGAAATGCCATGTGTACAATGTCATGAAAACTGACACTATAGGAAAGCCGGGGAGAATTTCAGAACATGAAATATATAACATAAGCCTCGTGAAACGTGACGATAAATGGCTTGTTAAAATGGAAGGCCCACTGCAAAGTGAAAAGCAAAATCGCGACTGAAGTCCGGATGGAAGATAGCATAATGTTCCTGCTGAGTGTCATAAGCCGGATTTATAGCTTTCATGCCCATGTCAAAACGCAGAATGAAGAAATCGAAATTAAATCTTATGCCCACACCATAGGCCACAGCTATTTGCTTATAGAAGTCTTTAATATTAAACTGACCGCCGGGCTGCTCTTCATAATAACGTAATGTCCAGATGTTTCCGGCATCAACAAACACTGCTCCATAAATCTTCCAGAACAGGAAAGAACGGTATTCAAGGTTAAGGTCTAACTTAATGTCACCTGTCTGGTTGATAAAATCAATAGAACCATTAGTACCTTTAAATTTACCCGGACCCAATCCGCGTACGCTCCATCCGCGGACAGAGTTAGCACCGCCTGAGAAATAACGTTTTTCGAAAGGAAGAATCCGGCTGTTGCCATACGGATAAGCTATACCGAAACCTATATGAAAAGCCAAATTGTTGCGCGAATCAAAACGGAACATGCGCGTATAATCAAAGTCGCCCTTTACATACTGCGCAAAGGCTATATTAAATAAGGTGTACTGATTGTCACTGTTTACATTGGTACCAATAAGTCGGGATATTCCGTTAAGCAAATTTCCGGCTGTTTCAACATTAAACTTGTATGCTTCATCGCCGTTGTTAAACGACATACCGAAACCAAGTTTCATTATGAACAGGTCTTCATAGTTATACCTTAATATAGAATTACGGCTGTCAACATCGTCAAGATACTCTTCCTTAAATGTCCGTGAAATCCAAGGCATATAGATATAGTTAAGGTCAATAAGGTCAACACTGTATTTACGCTTGCGCACAGCATCATCCCAGCGGTAGCGTAATCCGGCAGAAAACACACGGCGGTGAAATTCAGGACGGTTCTGCATATTATAGCTTGCAGAAAGTTCTGTGATTGCAGCCGACTGCTTTTTAAAATTACGCGACAGGAACGGAACGACAAGGCGCGGAAAAACAAGTTTGGTTTCCAGGCTATATTCCTCATAGTCTTGATTCTGATAGCCTTCAAGTCCGGTTATTGCCTCAAACGCCCCGCGCAATTTTATACTGAAAGTCTCGGCACCCCTGAAAATATTCTTATTTTCATAAGTCAGAGACGCCGCAGCACCAAAGTCGCCGGCTGTATTGGTTCCTTCAGGCTGAAAGATTACGCTGTTGATTTTATTGGTACTAATACCGATGTCGCAATTAAGCTTGTCGCTGTCAGGAATCTCATTAAACTTAATGTTCGTATATTTTACAATCTGCAAACGACTAAATCTGTTATATGTTTTCTGAAGAGCCTCTGAATTAAAATAAGCACCAGACTCTATCAAAGTGTTTTCCTCAAGCACCGACTGGCGCAAAGGCACTTTATTACTTTCATCGTTACTATAATATGTAACGTCGCCTATCTTGTAACGTGTATGTTCAACTTCAGGACTTTTGCCGCCACCGCTGAATTTATGCAAATGCAGAGTTATGCCAACATCAGTGCTTCCGCTTACAGAATCGGCAGAATAGGTGATAAAGTCCTTATGAAATTTAAAATATCCATTATTGTTAAGATAACCGGTTATGGCCTTGCGCTCATTGTCAAGTTCGTTGGTAAGAAATGGCATTCCGGCACGCAATCCAGGTTTAAATCCGCCATTAGTGCCAATTTTCAAAAAATCGGCCACACCCTTATCCTGAATGTCATAATTAACAGAGTTTATATGATACTGCGGACCGGAATGAAGATTATAGACCACAACGACCTTCTTTTTCTTTTTAAAATCCAGATTATAATCAACTCTGGCTCTTAAATATCCCAAACCCTGCAATACATTTTCAAGATCAGAACACGTCATTCCGGCTTGAACAGAATCAAACAGCACCGGCATTTCACCTAAATCACGAAACTTTCTGTTTATCCATTTTGTAGAATCCTTGCCGGAAAGGGCATAGGTGCCGAGAGGTATCTTAAACATCGAAAACCACTTTGAATTACCCTTCTGCCGTATATACGGCTCAAGCCTGTCCGGATGCAGGCTCTTATTGTCAGATATCACCTTGACATCATCCAGCAGATACTTCCCTTCCGGTATGAACTTAGAAGCCGAACACCCTGACAATACTGCCAATAAGGGTATCAGTGAAATAAATAAAAAAATATATTTAGATACCTGTTTTACCATTTAACGCACATTTCTGGTTGCAAAAATAATAAAATTTTAGTACTTTTGCCAACGTTATTGTTATGAATTTGCCATATCTGGCACAAGGCTCTGATATACAAATCATTAACATTCCTGCCACGGATATTGCATAAGAACAGTATAAGGGCGCGGCACAGCCATAAAACATTAACTTGATAATACTATGATTTCAAAAAATCTTATAAAATACATACGGTCACTTGAGCTAAAAAAGAACAGAACCAAAGAAGGAGTATTTGTTGCCGAAGGCCCTAAAGTTGTAGCAGATCTTTTGGAAATATACAATTCGCGCCAGCTTATAGCAACAGAAGAATGGTTTAAGTCTAATCAAATAAGCCCAAGGACACAAGATGCGACAGTAACAGAGGATGAACTGAGAAAAATAAGTTTTCTGCAACATCCTCAGCAAGTTATGGGCATTTTTAATATACCGTCACCGACGGTTGACATTAATATATGTGAACGGGAATTATGTCTTGCCCTTGACAAAGTTCAAGACCCGGGCAATCTTGGAACCATAATAAGAATAGCCGACTGGTTTGGCATATCAACAATATTCTGCAGCAACGACACTGCCGATGCATACAACCCCAAAGTAATACAGGCAACAATGGGCAGCATAGCCCACGTAAACATAATATACACCGACCTGAACAAGCTCATAAGCCAAAAACCGGCTAATGTGCCTGTATACGGAACGGCACTCAACGGCACAGACATATACAGCCAGGAGCTGAGTCCTACAGGAATAATCGTAATGGGTAATGAGGGCAATGGTATATCACAACAGATATTATCCAAGGTTGACAAATCTCTATTTATTCCATGCTACCAGAAAGACAGAAAGACCGACAGCCTGAATGTTGCAATGGCAACAGCCCTTACATGCGCAGAATTCAGAAGGCAGACAAGAAATAAAAGCAATAATCAATAATAAAGAGTGAAAAAGTAGCATATTGTCAGCCACACAGTATTGCATCGGTATTGATAAGTGTCATTTTACTATCAAAAAGAAATGTCTGACATAAAATCATACAAAAAATTAAAAACCTATAAATTATTGTTTCATTAAATAATTATATGTATATTTGCACATCTGATAAAAACCTATAAAATATGAAAATTTCACGTATAGAGCATTTAGGAATAGCCGTACAGAGCATTGAAGAGGCTTTACCTTATTTTGAAAATGTATTAGGACTGAAATGTTATGCAGTCGAAGAAGTTGCTGACCAAAAAGTTAAAACAGCTTTTCTGAAATGCGGAGAAGTTAAGCTCGAGCTTCTGGAGCCAACATCGCCTGACAGTACGATACAGAAATGGCTCGACAAAGGCAATCACGGAGTACACCATGTGGCCTTCTGCATCGAGGATGGCGTAAGCAACGCTTTGGCAGAGTGTGAAAGCAAAGGTGTTCGTCTTATAGACAAGGCACCAAGACCGGGCGCAGAAAAGCTAAACATCGCATTCCTGCATCCGAAATCTACATGCGGCATACTTACGGAGCTCTGTGAGAAATAAATAATTCTGTTATATATATAAAGGAGGAAAAACAAGGAACTAAAGACAATATCATTATAACCGATAAATCCAAAAATTGGATCTTGTCTTTAATTCCTTGTGCTATTATAGCACCACTTTAAATCATAATATGAATAAAAACGCTACAAACTAAAAAATACATTCAGAAATCATGAGTAAACAAGTAGAAAAAATCAAGGAGCTTATCGCAAAACGCGAGCAGGCTCGTCTCGGTGGCGGTGAAAAAGCTATTGAGAAACAGCATGCACGTGGTAAATACACAGCCCGCGAACGCATAGATATGTTGCTTGATGAAGGCAGTTTCGAAGAGGTTGACATGTTTAAGCTTCACCGTTGCACAAACTTCGGCATGGAAAAGAAACAATATCTTGGAGATGGCGTTGTAGCCGGAAGCGGAACAATTGACGGCAGACTGGTATATATTTTTGCACAAGATTTCACCGTAAACGGAGGTTCTCTCTCTGAAACCATGGCACAAAAGATCTGCAAGGTTATGGACATGGCTATGAAGATGGGTGCTCCTGTAATTGGAATTAACGACTCTGGCGGTGCCCGTATTCAGGAAGGTATCTGTGCACTTGCCGGTTTTGCTGAAATATTTGAAAGAAACATCCTCGCATCTGGTGTAATACCTCAGATTAGTGGTATTTTCGGTCCTTGCGCAGGCGGAGCAGTTTATTCTCCCGCACTGACAGACTTCACACTGATGATGGAGAATACATCATATATGTTCCTGACTGGTCCAAAAGTTGTAAAGACCGTAACCGGCGAAGACATCGACCAGGAACATCTTGGAGGCGCAAGCGTTCACTCAACAAAGAGTGGTGTTACACACTTCACAGCCTCAACAGAAGAGGAAGCAATGGAGATGATAAAGACATTGCTGAGCTACATCCCTTCAAATAACATGGAAGAGGCTCCACGCAAAGAATGTGAAGATCCTATCAACAGAATGGAAGACTCTCTTAACGAGATTATTCCTGAAGATCCGAACATGGCATACGACATGTATAAGGTCATATCTGCAATAACCGATAACGGAGAATTCTTTGAAGTTCAGCCTAAGTTTGCAAAGAATATCATTGTAGGTTTTGCACGTTTCAATGGTCAGAGTGTAGGTATTGTTGCCAACCAGCCTTCATGCTATGCCGGTGTGCTTGACGTCAATGCAAGCCGCAAGGGTGCACGTTTCGTTCGTTTCTGCGACGCATTCAATATTCCTATTGTAAGCTTGGTTGACGTTCCTGGATTCCTTCCTGGAACAGGTCAAGAGTACAACGCTGTCATCCTGCACGGCGCTCAGCTGCTCTACGCTTACGGCGAAGCAACAGTTCCAAAGGTAACAGTAACATTGCGTAAGAGTTATGGTGGAAGCCACATCGTAATGGGCTGCAAGCAGCTGCGTACAGACATCAACTACGCATGGCCTTCTGCAGAGATTGCTGTTATGGGTGCAAGCGGTGCTGTGGCTGTTCTTTGTGCAAAAGAGGCTAAGACACACGAAGACCCGAAAGCATTCTTGGCAGAAAAAGAAGAAGAATACACAGAAATGTTTGCCAACCCATACCAGGCAGCAAAATATGGCTATATTGATGACGTGATTGAGCCACGCAACACGCGTTTCCGCATTTGCCGCGCTCTTGCACAGCTGGCTACTAAGAGAGACGGACTGCCCGCAAAGAAGCACGGAAACATTCCTATGTAATTGTTTCAAAACTTAAATGTCAGTGACAATGAAGAATAACGAAGTATATGCCGCCATAGCACTAGCCTTGCACGAATTCAACGGAAATAATGTGCATGACAAAGAAGCTGGTGTCATTACAATAAAGAGCAAGCACTCCGAATGGGAGTCTCATATACTCACAATGACGCAACATCCTTAAGAACATAACAATATGAAAGAATATAAATATACAATCAACGGCAACAAATATGAAGTTGCAATAAACAGCATAAATGACAATATTGCCAACGTTGTTGTTAACGGAGAAGAGTATGAGGTTCTGATGGAAAAAGAACCGGAACCCGAAAAGAAGAAAGTTGTAGTTCGCCCCGTGGCTCAGCCAGAGGCTGAAACAGCCTCAGCTCCTACTTCAACAAACAAAGTGAACCTGAATAATGCTGTGAAGTCACCTCTGCCTGGTGTCATAACAGAAATAAAGGTAAACGTAGGCGATGAAGTAAAAGCCGGAGATACTGTTGTTGTTCTTGAAGCCATGAAGATGGCCAACAACCTTGAGGCCGAAAAGTCTGGCAAGGTTACAGCCATACTTGTAAAAGAGGGTGAAAGCGTAATGGAGGACACCCCGCTTGTAGTTATTGAATAATATGTCTTATCACACCAAAGCCTTCGGGCTTTGGTGATAAAATAAAAAGCGGAAACGTGAATGATAAACATCAACGTTTCCGCTTTTTATTTTAGTAATATTATAAAACTTGCCGACTGTCAAATAGAATGGACTACACAAGTTTGTTGTTCTCAGGAAAAACCACAATAGGTTTATACTGCTTAGCCTCTTCGAAGTCCATCAGTGCATAAGCTATAATTATGACTGTATCACCGACCTGACACTTACGGGCTGCAGCGCCATTAAGACAGATGCATCCACTGCCGCGTTCACCTTTTATTATATACGTCTCGAAACGCTCTCCATTATTATTGTTGACAATCTGCACCTTTTCTCCGGCTATGAGATTAGCCGCATCCATAAGATCTTCATCAATAGTAATGCTGCCCATATAATTGAGGTTAGCCTCAGTTACCTGAACACAATGTAGCTTGCTTTTTAAAACTTCTATCATCATAATTTTATTCGTTGTTTTGACACTTACACGTAAGGTCACTAAAGTTTCGGTTCTTTATATTTAATATGATCAATAAGTCTTACAGGTTTTGAGCCGCAATAAACAGTTATACAACCAACAACATAATCAGAATCAGCCCAATCGGCAACAGGCAACAATGTATCGCCATCAACAATCTCAAAATATTCAACATCAAGACCATCGACAGCATTAATTGTATCAACTACATAATCGTGAGTTTCCTTAACATTATGACTCTTGCTGTATTCAACACTGCTGCTCAAAGCCTTGAATATATTTGGAGCTATAGCACGCTCCTGCTCTGAAAGAAGAGCATTTCGCGAAGAACGCGCCAAACCGTCAGCATCGCGGACGATAGGACATTCAACGATAGTTACATTCAAAGAAAGAGCCTTAACCATAGCCTTTATTACAGCTATCTGCTGCCAATCTTTCTCACCAAAATAAGCTCTGTCCGGTCGCACAATATAGAAAAGTCTGCTTACCACCTGACACACGCCATTAAAATGGCCCGGGCGGTGCGCACCTTCCATGACTGTTGACACAGGAGGATATTCAAAATGACGATTGTCCGGCACAGGATACATTTCCTCAACAGAAGGAGCAAACACATAATCAGCATTTATCTCCTCAAGCAGTTTACAATCTTTTTCGATTGTACGCGGATAAGTTTTCAGATCTTTCGGGTCGTTAAACTGTGTAGGATTAACAAAAACAGAAACAACCGTGATATCATTGTCTTCCACGCTTTTTCTTACCAACGATGCGTGGCCCCCGTGAAGTGCGCCCATCGTAGGTACAAGGCCGACTGTTTTTCCGGCTTTGCGGTCATCAAACAAAGCGTTTTGAAGCTCAACTATTTTATGAAATACAATCATTGTATAAATGTTTAACACACAAATTGGGCTGCAAAATAACAACAAATTTCTTAAATAAAAAAGAATAATTAAAAAAATATGCCAATAAGAGCAGGCTTTTATCTAAGTTTACAAAAAAAGTTACCCGTATACAAAGTTTTTTTTGTACCTTTGCAAGGATAAAAATTAACATCATGAAGGCAAAAAAGGTATTATTTATAAATCAAGAGATTACTCCTTATGTTCCTGAAAGCGAAATGTCACATTTAGGTCGACAGATACCACAAATTATACAAGAAAAGGGATATGAGATAAGGACATTTATGCCTAAATGGGGAAACATCAACGAAAGAAGGGGCCAGCTGCACGAGGTAATCCGTCTGTCAAGAATGATGTTGATTATCGACGAGACAGACCACCCGCTGATTATCAAAGTAGCTTCAATACCTTCTACAAGAATTCAGGTCTACTTCATAGACAATGAGGATTACTTCACAAAAAGGCTAATGGCAAAAGACGAAAATGGCGTGGAATATGACGATAACGGAGAACGTGCCATATTCTTTGCCCGTGGCGTACTCGAAACAGTAAAGAAGCTTCGTTGGGTTCCCGATATAATCCATTGTCAAGGATGGATGTGCTCGGCAATACCTCTTTATGTAAAGACAGCGTATAAGGATGAACCGTCATTCGCAAACACGAAAGTTGTAACATCACTGTTCTCGGAAGAGTTGCACAACGGACTCGGTGAGAAATTTAAAGACAGCATTGAGTTCCGTGATGTAAAGTCTGACATACTTGACAAATACAACAAGGATTTCGGTTTCATGGATTTGGAGAAACTTGCAATAGACTATTCTGACGGTATTGTAAAAGCAGGAGCAGATGTAAATCCGGAAATAATTAAATATGTCACAGAAAAGGGTCTGCCCATTATAAATCATCCTGAAAATGAGGCCGATATTTGCCAGACCTACGAAGACTTCTATGACAAAATCTTTGATAGCATTTCAGAATAACAAACATTGTTTCATTAGATTTAAAATTTAAATGAAAATTATCACCTACGCTGTCATCGCAATTATGTCATGCATAGCATTTACATCATGCGATGACACGACCGATACAATCGGTAACTCTTTGACAGATAACATGGACATGTTGGAAGTTACTACTGACACTTTCAACGTTGAAACAAGATCTATAGTTGCTGACTCTGTACTGTCACGCAGTACAACAGGATATCTTGGAAGAATACGCGATCTGGAAACCGGAAACTACATAACTAGTGATTTCATGGCCCAGTTCAGCACACTCGAAAATTATTCTTTTCCTGAAAAAGACAGTATCGCAAGTCTGAAAGATGGTGAAGTAATAGCTGACTCATGCAGTATCCGACTGTTCTACACCGACTATTACGGTGACTCACTGGCAACAATGAACGTTACGGCATACGAAATGAACGAGCCTATGAAGGAAGGTGTAAAATACTATTCAAACTTTGACCCTATTGCTGAAGGACTTATCCGAAGCAATGGCATAAAGGTGAACAAGACATACACTTTGACTGATCTAAGCGTAAGCGAAGAAGATAGAGCTGATGCAGACAGCTATACACCTAACATAAAAATAAATCTGAATAAACCATATACAGACAAAAATGGTGTTACTTACAACAACTATGGAACTTACATAATGCGAAAGTATTATGAAGATCCAAGCAGATTTAAAAATCCATATAATTTTATACACGAAGTTTGTCCTGGATTTTATTTCAAGACTAACGACGGATTGGGTTCTATGGCATACATTACAGTAAGTCAGCTGAATGTGTTCTTCAAATATCGTAACGACTCTACTTATGTTGGAACTGCTTCATTCTCTGCAACAGAAGAAGTTCTACAGACTGCAAACATATCAAATGACAAGCAGAACATCGCAGACTTGGCAAATGATAACACATGCACATATTTGAAGACTCCTGCAGGAATATTTACTGAAATAACTCTGCCTATAGATGAAATAACAGCCAATCACAGCAATGACACAATAAACACTGCAAATATAACTCTTACGAGAATCAATAATGACACTCATAATGAATATTCGCTCAGTGCTCCTTCTACATTGCTAATGATTCCGAAAGACAGTCTTTACAGTTTCTTTGAAAATGAAGACATTCCTGACTATAAGAAATCATTCATTGCTACTTATTCATCATCAACAAACAACTATACCTTTAATAATATATCTGGCTTGATAACATATATGGCCTTAGAAAAAGCAAAAGGAATAGCAGGTGATCCGAATTGGACTGCAAAGAATCCAAACTGGAATAAGGTTGTTGTTATTCCGATATCAACAACTACAGTTACTGTCAACAATGTTGAAAGTATTGTAAAGGTTGAACATGACATGAGCCTGACAAGCACACGACTTGTTGGCGGTAGTGCCAATCCGAATGAACCGGTCAAGATTAATGTCATCTACAGTAAATTCAATCATAAATAATGGCAGACAACTATTTAGAGAGACATCAGCTTGAATATGAAGAGCGAAAAGCTGAATGGCTTAGAAAGAAAAAACATTTGCCCAAAATAAAGAAAACGTCTGTAAACAATCATAATCAATAAATATTACCGGGCTTTTAGATTATTCTAAAAGTCCGGTTACTATATATATAAATAGGTGTAAAGATTTATCATAGACCTTACGTCATGACACATTCGTGAATGGACAGACGTAAGCCGAATTATCTATAAACGCATAACAGAAAACAATTTGACATGACAAAAAAATGCGTAACCGAACGTTATATTAATTCGACTACGCAACTTCAGAATAAGCACATCGCTTATCCGATAATTTTGAAACGTGCAAACTTTAACAGGAGCTGCTTGATACCTGCATTTTTAAACTGTACCGTTGCTTTCGTATTTTCTCCAGAACCTTCAAGTCTTATCACGGTTCCAATGCCAAAACGTTCATGCTCTATTACACTATTCTCCTTTATCTCATTGCTGACAGCTTGTTGCTTTCTTGACGCTGACAATCCTGCCGCAGCAGCTTGCAGACGTTTAAAACGGGGTGAAAAAGTATCTGAAACAGGAGGTACATCACGATGCAATGCCTCACGCGGCTTTGGGTCAGCCTTAAACTGAGTTGCTACAGGACGACTATTCTGCCATCTGTTTTCAGATGAATATGACAAGCCATGAGACGAATACGAACTCATCGACTTCATAAATATATCTTTAGCATCATCAACATCCACAAACTCTCGCGCAATGTCTGTCAAGAAACGGCTCGGCGACTCCATCTCCACCTTACCATATCTGTAACGGTTCTTTGCATATGTAAGAATACAATGCCTTTCAGCACGTGTTATTGCGACATAAAGCAAACGTCTCTCCTCCTCCAGTTCACGCTTGCTTCCCATTGAAAGTGAACTTGGAAAAATATTCTCTTCAAGGCCTACAACAAAAACAACAGGAAACTCAAGTCCCTTGGCACTATGAACGGTCATCAGCGAAACACGTTCACCATCCGACCCTTCATCACTCTCCAAATCAGTCTGCAACGATACTTCCTGCAAAAAATCAGTAAGCCTGACGTCATCAACACGTCCCTCTTCTTTTCTACTTTCAACAAACTCTTGAATACTTCCCAGCAATTCTTCAACATTCTCCTGGCGTGCTACGTTTTCCGGTGTTCTATCCTGATAAATGTCTGCCGATATTCCGCTCAGCTTAACAACTTCAACACCAAGTGTATAGGCATCGGCAGTAACAAATTTAGCGATAAATCCACTGATAAGCTCTTTAAATGCACCAAGTTTGGCCAAGGTAGCCTTACTAGGCTTAAAGCCATACAAAGAAGGCTCGCATATAACCTGCCATAGGCTCACTCCATTTTCTGAAGCCACAGAAGCAATCTTTCCGACAGTAGTATCACCAATGCCACGCTTAGGATAATTTATAATTCTCTTAAAAGCCTCCTCATCGTCAGGATTAACAATCAGACGAAAATAAGCTATTACGTCTTTTATCTCCTTACGCTGATAAAAGCTCAAGCCACCATATATTTTATAAGGTATGCTCACCTTTCGCATTGCCTCCTCAAAGCTGCGACTTTGCGAATTAGTGCGATACAACACAGCAAAATCATTATATCCGCACTTGTCAATGCGCTTTATCCTCTTTATCTCATTACATACAATTATAGCTTCTTCACGGTCACTGTATGCCGGTTTTACTGAAAGTTTATCGCCCTCGGCATTACAACTATATACATCTTTTGGTATCTGCCGTTCATTGTGACGTATAAGACTATTTGCTGCCTGTACAATACGCTGCGTACTACGATAATTACGTTCCAGTTTGAACAAACGCGTACCAGCAAACTGCTTCTGAAAATCAAGAATATTATCTATATTGGCTCCTCTAAATGCATAAATACTCTGCGCATCATCACCAACAGCGCATACACGCATATTTTCCTCAGATAATAACCATACTATTTTTTGCTGCACAGAGTTTGTGTCCTGATACTCGTCAACAAGAATATATCTAAAACGTTCTGCATATTTTTTCCTGATGCCGTTATCAGAAACAAGAAGCCTATAAGTGTTAGTAAGCAAATCATCAAAATCCATTGCATTTGCTTTCTTACAACGCTCACAATAAGCAGAATATATAGCAGAAACAGCAGGTACCTTTTGCTCAACATCGCGCTCAATCAGCCCACGGGTCTTAGCGTATTCGTCAGGAAACAACAGATTATTCTTTGCCATGCTTATGCGCGAATGAACTGATGCTGGCTTATACACCTTGTCATCCAGCTGCATTTCCTTGATGATTGTCTTAATCAAACTTCTAGAGTCACTCTCGTCATAAATTGTGAAATTATTAGTATATCCGAGCCGTTCAGCTTCAACACGCAATATTCGTGAAAAAATGCTGTGAAAAGTTCCCATATAGAGATATTTTGCTACATCATCTCCCACTAGTGCGCCTATACGTTGCTTCATCTCATTAGCAGCCTTATTGGTAAAAGTCAGTGCCAATATGTTCCATGGTTTCATTCCACGACTCAACAGATAAGCTATTTTATATGTCAGAACTCGCGTCTTGCCCGAACCTGCACCAGCTATGACTAAAGAAGGGCCGTCACAATACTCCACGGCAGCACGCTGACTGTCATTAAGTTCATCAAGAAAAGTATAATCCATCGTGTGTAAATATCATTTAAGTTTTAAGCCGAAATCACACAACCAGTTAACATGACAAGATGAAATAGCTGGCATGTGTCCGGCTCATATTAATGTTATAAGATTAGCGAAATGAATCTTATAAACTATTTATCGCATATTTCTGTAAACTCCGCCAGATGATGTAGACGGATCAATATCCTCTCCCTCTTTTGGGAATGAAGGTATAAACTTCATCTGCTGCTCTATCTGACGTTTGCGTTTCAGCATATACCCGCTAGGATTTTTAGAACTGAACTTTATAGGATTTGGTAATGTTGCAGCGATAAGTGCACACTCACCCCTAAACAAATCAGCCGCATCCTTACCGAAATTGTCCTCAGCAACAGCTTGGGCTCCATAAATGCCCGGCCCCATCTCTATAGAATTGAGGTAAACCTCCATTATACGCTGCTTGCTCCACATAAGTTCTATAAGAGCAGTAAAATAAACTTCAAAACCTTTACGAACCCATGAACGGCCCGGCCAAAGGAATACATTTTTAGCTGTCTGTTGAGATATTGTACTGGCACCCCGCTTCTTACTACTCGACATATTATGCTCCACAGCCTTTTCTATAGCCTTATAGTCAAATCCATGATGAATAAGAAAACGCTGGTCTTCGCTAGCCATCACCGCCACCGGAAGATGTGGTGATATCTTATCAAGCGAAACCCAATGATGATGCATCTTTATACTTTCCCCATCCTTTATCTGTTCTGCACATCGTATAAACATTAAAGGAGTGAAATAAACAGGTATAAAACGTAACAATACAACAGCAAGAATGGTGGAGCCAAAAAAGGCTACCACCATCCATCGTATTATGCGGCTCAGAAATCTGAACTTGCTCATTTAAACTTTATCTATTTTTATTTCAATGTTCCGTTATTTGCAGCATCAATCATTGCCTGGCTTGCATACAGATAAACCTCAACACGACGATTGAGAGCCTGACCGGCTGAAGTTGAGTTGTCAGCTACAGGATTTGCAGAACCGTAGCCCTGAACTTTCTGTATCTGTGTTGAACTTACGCCGCAAGACTTCAGATAAGTAGAAACAGCTTCTGCACGCTTCTGACTCAAAGGAACGTTTATGGCATCGTTACCGGTTGAATCTGTATATCCCTGAATATCAACAGAACATGTGTTGTTATTCTTCAGTACAGTTGAGAATTTTGCCAACTCGTTCTTTGAAGCAGTGTTAAGATCAGCCTTGTTAAGAGCAAAAAGAATACCTGAATCGAATGTTACCTTAACAGCCTTCAGACCATTAGCATCTGTAACTTCCTCTACCTTAGCATTCTCCAACTGAGCTTCGGCTTCCTTCTTAACTTTATCCATATGATTGCCTATCAACGCACCCGTACCGGCACCAACAGCTGCTCCAACAGCTGCTCCAACAGCCGTATTGCCAGCAAGTTTTCCAATAATACCGCCGACCAATGCACCACCGCCAGTTCCGATCAATGCACCTGTTCCTGCTTTTGTACTACAACTTACTACAATAGCCGCACAAAGGGCTAATATTACAACTTTTAAACTTTTCATAATTCTAAATATTTAAAAATTCAACATGACAAAAGTACAATTTTTTTTCGTATCAAACAATAATAAAAACATGTTTTTGTAATTATGCCATGTTATGTAACCACAGAATAATAAAATTGAACATTATTTAACTTTAAATACGCATTTATTTACAATTTATAATTTAACAAATATTCTGCACAAAAACATCCGTTTTATCTATTAACAACTAAAAAAAGACCTGTTCGAAATGAGATGTACATTTTAATTTAATATAAAATCATATTTAACTTAAACTTTACATAACGCTTCAATCAATTATAATAAATATAAGGTAAAAGCATCTTTCTTACGCTGTTTATTAGCATAATTCAGCTATTTTTAGTAAGTTTGCAGTCAAATTAGAAAAAGAAAGCAATTTAATCATGGCTAAAGAACTAAAAGAACTGACAAAAAGAGCTGACAACTACAGTCAGTGGTATAACGACCTTGTAGTCAAAGCCGATTTGGCCGAACAGTCTGCAGTACGCGGATGTATGGTAATAAAACCTTACGGCTACGCAATATGGGAAAAAATGCAACACCAGCTTGACAAGATGTTCAAAGAGACAGGTGCACAAAATGCTTACTTCCCCTTGCTTATCCCAAAATCATTCTTGTCAAGAGAGGCAGAACACGTTGAAGGCTTTGCAAAAGAGTGTGCAGTGGTTACACATTACCGCCTGCGCGCTAAAGAAGACAAGAGCGGTGTTGAAGTTGACCCGACCGCACGTCTTGAAGAAGAACTGATTATACGCCCGACATCTGAAACAATTATATGGAACACTTATAAAAACTGGATTCACTCTTGGCGCGATCTGCCACTTATGTGCAACCAGTGGTGCAACGTTATGCGCTGGGAGATGCGTACACGCCCGTTCCTCCGCACATCTGAATTCTTGTGGCAAGAAGGACACACCGCACACGCCACACGCGAAGAGGCAGAAGCAGAAGCACAGAAGATGCTCCATGTATACGCTGACTTTGCAGAGAAATGGATGGCTGTGCCTGTAGTACAAGGCGTGAAGAGTGAAACAGAGCGATTCGCAGGAGCTCTTGACACTTATACCATTGAGGCTATGATGCAAGATGGAAAAGCTCTTCAGAGCGGAACAAGCCACTTCCTCGGTCAGAATTTCGCAAAAGCTTTCGATGTTACATACCTTAACAAAGAGAACAAGCCTGAATATGTATGGGCTACATCATGGGGTGTATCAACACGTCTTATCGGTGCCCTCATTATGACTCACTCTGACGACAATGGTCTTGTACTTCCTCCTATGCTTGCTCCAATACAGGTTGTAATTATTCCTATCACCAAGGGAGCAGACCAGCTGAAAGCCATAACCGACAAACTAACTCCGATAATCAATGCTCTTCGTGAGGCAGGCATTTCTGTTAAATTTGACGATGCTGACAACAAACGACCCGGCTTTAAGTTTGCCGACTATGAGCTTAAAGGTGTTCCTGTACGTCTCGTAATGGGAGGACGCGATCTTGAAAACAACACTCTCGAGATTATGCGCCGTGATACACTTGAGAAAGAAACCGTTCCTGTTGACGGTATCGTTGAACGTGTTGAGAATCTGCTGAAAGAAATTCAGGACAATATGTTCAAGAAAGCCAAGGCATACCGTGACGCACATATCTATGAATGTGACAACTACGATGAGTTTAAGGAAAAAATCAAGGACGGAGGTTTCTTCCTGTGTCCATGGGACGGCACTGCCGAAACCGAGGCTAAAATCAAAGAAGAAACTCAGGCTACTATACGTTGTGTGCCATTTGATGTAGAACAGACACCTGGAACAGACATGGTTTCAGGCAAACCTTCAAAATACAGAGTCATCATAGCACGCAGCTATTAATCAGCTGTCACAATAAATATTATGAGAATGCAAAAAGCCTAGGCAATTTTGCATTCTCATATTTTTTCTAATACTAACAAGAGCACAACACACACATAAATGAGCATCCTCACTGAATATATTCTACGCTTTATTAATCTTATTGCACCAAAACAATGTGTAGTATGCGGCAATCGACTGGCAATAAGTGAAGACGTTATATGTTCAATATGCAACCTGCACATGCCGAGGACATATTTCTCAAAAAAGCCTTATGAAAATAATATGGCAAAACTATTCTGGGGACAAATAAAAATAGAGAAAGCAACGGCACTATTTTTCTATGAGCCACATTCAGAAATGAGCCGAATCATACTTTCCCTAAAATATCTTGATCATCCGGAAACAGGCGAACTCATGGGAAGAATGCTGGCAGAAGAAGCAAATAGAGACAATTTTTTTGACGGTATAGACTTTATCATACCCATACCTTTAACAAGAAAAAGGCAAAGAAAACGCGGATACAATCAAAGTATGGAAATAGCACGTGGCATAAATGAGATAACAAAAATCAAAATCATAAGCAATGCCGTAATAAGAAAAACATTTAAGACCAGTCAGACAAAAATGAACAGATGGCAACGGCAAGCCAATGTCAAAGATGTATTTGCCATCGGCAAAAAGTTTGACTTGAACAACAAGCATATTCTTATAGTTGACGATGTTGTCACAACCGGCTCTACAATAATAGCATGCGCGCAAAAGATAGCCGAAAACTACAATAACGTAAAATTCAGCATTATGTCTCTAGGATTCACAAAACACTGACGACAAAAGTTCAATATTGTAAAAGGCATTTGCCAAATGACGTTCAATGGGTCTTCAGGTCAGAATATTTTTTGCGACCTTTCACATAATATTGCCACAATAAAGAAAATCTATAAATACCGACAATATTCTCAGTCTTACGCATTTGCTGTACCTTACTTCTGATTCCAACATACTCCGGCAACCACTTCTTAAAATCTCTTCGGGCTTTAACGATAGCCTTAAAATCTCCGACACAACCTGTAAGTAAAGACTTAAATGCGGCGACATAATCCAATATCATTCTGGCACGCATAACTTTATTCAGCTCACTGTCGGGCAAATTTTTATAAAGCATCAACAGATTATTGCGGAAATTAAGGTATGTCTTCATCGGATTATTCTTAGGTAAGGTTCCGCCACCAACATGAAAGACAAAGCTATCAGGTATACAGAATATTTTACGCCCCATCAGACGAAGGCGCCAACACAAGTCTATCTCCTCATTATGAGCGAAGAAACGGGCATCAAATCCTCCTGAAAGTTTAAAATCCGAAGAACGTATCATCAGACAAGCCCCCGTGGCCCACAACACCTCTACATCATAATCATATTGCCCATTATCTGTCTCAACAAAATCAAATATGCGACCACGGCAAAACGGATAGCCATATCTGTCAAGATAACCGCCACACGCCCCGGCATATTCAAATGAATCTCTGTCATTTTCAGACAACAACTTCGGCTGACATGCCGCCACTTCTTTATGATTATCCATAAACTCTATCAGCGGCGACAACCAATGATGAGACACCTCAACATCTGAATTGAGCAAGACATAATACTCTGCATCAATCTTCTCAAGAGCTTTATTATATCCTTCGGCAAATCCCCAGTTCTTGTCAAGCAGCACTAAACGAACTTCAGGAAAATGTTGTTTTAAAAGTTCGACAGAATTATCCGTTGAAGCATTGTCGGCAACATAAACAGTGGCATCCTTGCGTGAATATTCAAGCACATTAGGCAAAAAACGCGTCAACATATTTGCCCCGTTCCAATTAAGTATTACAATCGCAACCTTTTCCATTTACAATAAAGCTTTTAATGCCGTTTTATCATGATTAAATTCTCCGAGACGAACATTTACAAGTTGGTTATCCAGTCTGTCGTTATCAGGTAACGGCGGCAATTCAACACGAATATAATTTTTTGTAAAGCCGTGCATTGCCTTTCCCTTTGCAGCCTTTTCAAACAACACTTCTGCCTCTTTACCTATAAAACGCTCGTAAAATGCGTGTGTCTTACACTCTGACATATCAAGAAGACGTTTGCTGCGCAATTTTTTATCACTGTCAGACACTATATAAGGTATCTTCAGCGCCATTGTGCCCGGTCGCTCTGAATATGGAAATACATGAAGCTGCGTTACGTCAAGCGACTCCAAAAAATTATAAGTCTCCTCAAACAGTTCAGGACGCTCGCCGCGTGTTCCAACCATTACATCTACACCAATAAAGGCATCAGGCATAACTTTCTTTATTAAATTTATCTTATGTGCAAACAATGCTGTATCATAACGACGATGCATCAGACGCAACACTTCATCCGACCCACTCTGAAGCGGGATGTGGAAATGCGGCATGAAAGCCCTGCTCTGAGCACAATATTCAATAAGTTCGTCATCAAGCAAATCAGGCTCAATGCTGCTTATACGATAACGGTGTATGCCCTCCACCTTGTCAAGGGCTTTAACCAGATCAACAAAACGCTCATGAGTTGTTTCGCCAAAATCGCCTATATTAACTCCGGTAAGAACAATTTCCTTGCCACCCTCAGCTGCGGCATTCTCAGCCTGTTCAACAAGTGATGCTATACTTGGATTGCGACTGAAACCTCGAGCATAAGGTATTGTACAATATGTACAGAAATAGTTACAACCATCCTGTACTTTAAGAAAATATCTTGTTCTGTTTCCGCGCGAACAACTTGGCGCAAAGGTCTTAATGTCCTTTGTCTTTTCAGTATAATAGCGGTGTAATGCCCCTTCAGTTTTAGTTCCGCTCCACGCCTCAGACAAAAACTGAATAAGATTTGCCTTCTCATTGGCACCAAGCACCAAATCAACTCCATCAATACGGCTCACTGTTTCGGGTTTTAACTGAGCATAACATCCTGTTACAACAACAAAAGCTCCAGGATGATTGCGCACCATCCTGTGTATGGCCTGACGACATTTATGATCAGCAACTTCAGTAACAGAACAAGTATTTATTATACATATATCAGCCACTTCGCCATCTTCGACTGTACGCACACCCATATCAGACAACAAACGTCCAAACGTTGATGTCTCAGAGAAATTAAGTTTACAGCCAAGAGTAAAATAGGCTGCCTTCTTGCCCTGAAAGGCCGATGTATCTATCATATTTTATTTTTACTTTTTGTTTACCATGTCCGGCAACAAACTACATAAAGCCGAACTTTAATCATACACATATTCCCCCAGCTAACTTTTACATATAAGAAGAATTAATTCATATATAATCCATCTAAAATAATCATTCAATGCCGGGATAACTCTTTTTCTCATGCAAATCACCTTATATAATATATATGTGAATGCTTATTTACAAGAGTTTTATCTTATTTTTCTTGATGCAAAGATAATAAAAAGTAGGAAATAAAGCCCTAAGCAAAAACCTTTTATTAACAAGGGCCTTTTGTTAATAGAAATTAACAGTTTGCATTTTATTGATTATCAGCTACTTACAAAAAAGTTACAAAAAAGTATGAAAAAAAACACTAAAAGCAGAACAACGTATCAAAAAAATGTTTACCTTTGCATCGTTTTAATAAACAAATGATTGTTTTACAGATTTAAAAAGCAAAGAAAATGAAAAAATTAGTTTTAATGTTCGTAGCTATCGCAGCTATCTCTTTCGCATCTTGTGGTAACAAAACAGCTCAGGCTGAGGGTGCTGACACAACAGATACAGCTGCTGTTGACACTGTTTCTGCTGATACAGCTGTTGCTGATACAGCTGCTGCTGATACAGCTAAATAATTTAGCTACAACAGTTAAAAGGAGATTGAAAACCGCAGGACTAAGTCCTGCGGTTTTTGCGTTTATAGACATCAAATGACTTGCTTACATAAATAATAACAAACATCACTTCAGCAGGTACAATATACGGCTAATTGCTCTCTAAAAGGTATGCTTTCATATTATAAAATGCCACCTTTTACAAGCCAAAACGGCATGTTTTAAACAGCATTATAAAGTTTAAAAAGACTCATCACTCGTCACATTTAGCCATAACTTATTGAAAATAAGAACATTAAGATGTGACAAGTTATATTTTAAACTCATCACAGTACAATAAGTCAACACAAATCAGGAAAATAGTAATGAGGATGTGATGAGTTCCGTTTTTAACTTATCACAGCATAATACGTTTACTTTCAATAAGTTATGGCTAAATGTGACAAGTGATGAGTTTTTAATAAATTTTTTTTCGGATAAGCTCCATTATTAGAATAAAAAACGAAGGCGGCATCAATTGATACCACCTTCGTTTTTAAATATATTACATATAATATTTTATTTATATTCAGCCCATGACTTGATGTCAATGTCATCTAACTTAACTCGACAGAATGCGTTAATGAATGCACTTGCCAAACGTCCGTTAGTGATGAGAGGCACATTGAGATCGATAGCGGCACGACGAATCTTGTAGCCGTTTGAAAGCTCGCTGGCAGTAAGATCCTTAGGAATATTTACCACCATGTCAATCTCATGATTATGAAGCATGTCAAGGGCCTGAGGCTTCTTATCCTTATCAGACGGCCAATAAACAAGCGTATTCTCTATTCCGTTTTCTGTAAGATACTTAGAAGAACCTACAGTAGCATAAAGTTTATATCCGTTATTAACCAGCTGACGTGCCGCATCCAGCATGTCTGCCTTTTGCTTTGCACCACCTGTAGAAAGAAGAATATTCTTCTTTGGTATACGATGACCTACGGAAAGCATGCTCTTCAGCAATGCTGTATTTGTGTCGTCACCAAGACATCCAACCTCACCGGTTGAAGCCATATCTACGCCAAGCACCGGATCGGCCTTCTGCAGACGGTTAAACGAGAACTGACTGGCCTTAATACCAACATAATCAAGGTCGAACAAAGTCTTCTCAGGCTTTTCTACCGGCAGACCGAGCATAACCTTTGTAGCAAGCTCTATAAGATTTATCTTAAGAACCTTGCTTACAAACGGGAATGAACGCGATGCACGCAGGTTACACTCAATTACCTTTATATCATTTTCGCGGGCAAGGAACTGTATGTTAAATGGTCCGCTGATGTGCAGTTCCTGAGCAATCATCTTGCTGACACGCTTTATGCGGCGTATTGTTTCGCAATAAAGTTTCTGCGGCGGGAACTGTATTGTAGCATCACCTGAGTGAACACCGGCAAACTCGATATGTTCGCTGATTGCGTAAGCAATGATTTCACCATTCTTGGCAACAGCATCCATCTCAACCTCTTTGGCATGCTCGATAAACTGACTTACAACAACAGGATGGTCTTCAGAAACATTGGCTGCAAGTTTGAGGAAGCGCTCAAGCTCTTCCTTGTTTGAACATACGTTCATTGCCGCACCAGAAAGCACGTAAGAAGGACGAACCAATACAGGGAAGCCCACACGGTCGATAAACTTGTTGATATCATCCATTGAAGTCAGTGCGCTCCACTCTGGCTGGTCTATGCCGTTGCGTCCAAGCATTGAAGAGAACTTGGCACGGTCTTCGGCATTGTCAATATCCTTTGCAGACGTTCCAAGGATAGGAACATTCTGCGCGTCAAGACGCATTGCAAGGTTGTTAGGAATCTGTCCGCCTGTTGATACGATTACGCCGTAAGGACATTCAAGGTCGATGATATCCATTACGCGCTCGAATGTAAGCTCATCGAAGTAAAGACGGTCGCACATATCATAGTCGGTAGACACCGTCTCGGGGTTATAGTTTATCATTATGCTGCGATAACCCTGCTTGCGTATAGTGTTAAGTGCCTGAACGCCGCACCAGTCGAACTCAACAGAACTTCCGATACGATATGCACCAGAACCAAGAACTATGATTGAACGCTTGTCGTTCTCAAATGTAATGTCGCTCTTGACGCCTGCGTATGTAACGTAAAGATAGTTGGTCTGTGCAGGATATTCAGCAGCCAGCGTATCTATCTGCTTTACAACAGGCAGAATGCCGTAGCTCTTGCGTAGCTGGCGGATAACGAGTCCGGCCTTTGCCATATTGCCAAGTTCCTGCTCCAATCCGACTGCACGTGCTATCTGGAAATCGGTAAATCCATATATTTTAGCAGTACGCAGCAACTCTTTGTCAAGCACATTGACGCTCTTACACTTCTTCAAAGTTTCGTCAATGTCAATGATGTGCTTCAGCTTATAAAGGAACCATTTGTCAATCTTCGTAAGTTCATGTATCTGGTCTATAGTATAGCCCTTATGCATGGCCTTAGATATGATGAATATACGCTTGTCTGTAGGCTCACGTAAAGCAGCGTCAATATTGTCAATCTCAAGTTCCTTGTTCTCAACAAATCCGTGCATGCCCTGTCCTATCATACGCAGACCTTTCTGAATGGCCTCTTCAAAATTGCGACCTATTGCCATAACCTCGCCTACAGACTTCATAGAAGAACCGAGTTCGCGGTCAACGCCACGGAATTTGCTCAAGTCCCAACGAGGTATCTTACATACAACGTAGTCGAGTGCCGGCTCAAAGAAAGCGCTTGTAGTCTTTGTAACAGAGTTTTTAAGTTCAAAGAGTCCATAGCCCAAACCTAGTTTTGCTGCAACAAATGCCAACGGATAACCGGTTGCCTTAGATGCAAGAGCCGAACTGCGGCTAAGACGTGCATTAACCTCAATGACACGATAATCCTCGCTCTTCGGGTCGAACGCATACTGAACGTTACACTCACCTACGATACCGATATGACGGATAATCTTTATTGAAAGCGCACGCAGCTTATGATACTCGCTGTTAGTAAGTGTCTGTGAAGGAGCTATAACTATACTCTCTCCTGTATGTATGCCGAGCGGGTCGAAGTTTTCCATGTTGCAGACAGTTATACAGTTGTCATATCTGTCTCTTACGACCTCATACTCTATTTCTTTCCATCCTTTAAGGCTCTTCTCTACCAACACCTGTGGAGAGAACGAGAATGCTTTCTCTGCAAGCTTGTCAAGTTCTTCCTCGTTATCGCAGAATCCACTGCCGAGACCACCGAGAGCATAAGCGGCACGGATAATGACAGGATAACCAAGATCGGCAGCAGCCTTACGTGCCTGTTCTATAGTCTCGCAGGCTTCACTCTTGATTGTCTTTACGTCAATCTCGTTAAGCCTGTCAACAAAGAGTTCGCGGTCTTCTGTATCCATAATGGCCTGAACAGGTGTGCCGAGCACTTTAACATTATATTTTTCGAGTACCCCACTCTTGTATAATTCAACACCGCAGTTAAGAGCGGTCTGACCTCCAAACGACAACAATATGCCGTCGGGACGCTCTTTCTCGATTACACGCTCTACAAAATAAGGCTGAACAGGCAAGAAATAAATCTGGTCTGCAACGCCTTCTGATGTCTGAACGGTTGCAATGTTAGGATTTATAAGAACAGTTTTAACGCCTTCTTCTCTCAAAGCCTTCAAGGCTTGTGAACCGGAATAGTCGAACTCGCCGGCTTCGCCAATCTTCAATGCGCCGGAACCAAGAAGCAGAACTTTCTTTATATCATTATATTTCATGTCTTTTCTATTTATGCAATTATATTAACTGCCTGTTAAACATATTTTATTTCAACGCATCTACAAACTTGTCAAACATAAACTCTGTGTCTACAGGACCTGAACAAGCCTCTGGATGGAACTGGCTTGAGAACCAAGGATTTGTCTTGTGGCGTATGCCTTCGTTACTGCCGTCGTTCATATTGACAAAAAGTTCTTCCCAGTCTTTACCTAAAGTAGAAGCATCTACGGCATATCCATGGTTTTGACTTGTAACGTAGCAATTAGTTGTACCAACCATGCGTACAGGCTGATTGTGAGAGCGATGACCATATTTCAGTTTATAGATCTTAGCGCCGCCGGCTTTTGCCAACAACTGGTTACCCATACAGATTCCGCATATTGGCTTAGTTGAAAGACTCATCTGCTTTCTTATTATATTAACCGCATCCTCACACATATCCGGGTCACCAGGACCATTGGCAAGGAAAAGTCCGTCGAAGTCCATATCCGTATAATCATAATTCCAAGGAACACGTATCACTTCAACTCCACGGTTAAGCAGACATCTGATAATATTATTTTTCACTCCGCAGTCAACAAGAACGACCTTCTTGCCGGCTCCTTCGTTGTAACGTATAATCTCTTTGCAGCTAACCTTGTCAACAAAATTGACACCTTCGTAATCGGCTGTAGGAATATTGTCCGGCTCATCATCAAACAATATCTTTCCCATCATGACGCCATGCTCACGCAACACTTTAGTAAGTTCGCGCGTGTCAATGCCAGTTATGCCGGGAACGTGTTCGCGCTTGAGCCAGTCGGCAAGACTCTCAACAGCATTCCAATGAGAATACATCTCGCTGTAGTCTGCGACAATTATTGCCGACGCATATATCTTATCACTTTCCATGAAAGTGGCAATGCCATTACTCTCAACAGAGAATGGCGGAACGCCATAGTTTCCAACCAGCGGATATGTAAGAACCATCAGCTGACCTGCATAAGACGGGTCGGTAAGGCTCTCAGGATAGCCCATCATAGCCGTATTAAACACCACCTCGCCAGCTACGGGAGAGTCGTATCCGAATGACTTTCCACGAAATTTTGTGCCGTCCTCTAAGACTAAAGTTACATTTTTCATATTTGCTCTCTTTTATAAAAAGACCCTTAAGCGATATCAGTCTTGTGTAATATCTGTTTATCTCTGCCGGAAACATTTTCCACACACAGCAGGAAACGCCTAAAAATCCTTTTGTCCTTCAACTACTCTTATTTTAAATAATTTGTATTAATCACACGTTTAAAACTTGTGCTCATACTTATACACTTTCTCCACAAAGCGGATAAATGCCATATTGACGAGTTTAACACCTCCAGGGGTTGGATAATTTCCAGTGAAATACCAGTCACCCTTATGATTTGGTATGGCTTCATGCAATCCTTCAATTGACTGATATACCAATTCTACAGGTGTTTTCATTCCATTAGGACGGAGCATTTCAACTATTTTCTCATTTATCTCCTCCACCGTGAAAGGCTTGTAAATATCACAAACACAATTCTGCATCTCGTTCTTCGGCTTGAGAATTTCTTCCTTACACTTGTTATATGTATCTTCAATCAGCTGATACATACCGCGTTCCTTCAGCAATTCGATAGTAGCACGGAATACGCAAAAGTCTTCAAGATTAGGCATATCGATGCCATAATAATCCGGATAGCGGATCTGCGGAGAACTACTTACAATAATTATCTTCTTCGGATGCAGTCGGTCAAGTATTTTAAGAATGCTTTCTTTCAGCGTAGTTCCACGTACTATACTGTCATCTATAATGACAAGATTGTCTACGTAAGGAACAAGCGACTCGTAAGTTACATCATAGACATGCGCAGCAAGATCATTACGCGAAGAGCCTTCAGTAATAAAGGTACGAAGTTTTATATCCTTCCACGCAACCTTCTCACTACGGACATATTGATGAAGAATCTCTTCAAGCTCCTCATACGAAGGTTTATGGTCCAAATTCCTGATGCGCTCTATTTTCTGTTCATTTATATAACGCTTAAAGCCACTGAGCATACCGTAAAATGCGACTTCTGCCGTATTAGGTATAAACGAGAACACAGTGTGTTCTGTGTCATAATCAACGGCCTTAAGTATGGATGTCGTCAGCTGCTCACCAAGTTTTTTACGTTCCTTGTATATGTCTCTGTCTGAACCGCGACTGAAATATATACGCTCGAATGAACATTTGGCATCACCCTTCTGTTCAAGAATGCGCTCAATAGAGCTTTCACCATTTTTCTTCACTATCAAAGCACATCCAGGCTCAAGTTCGTTTATTTCATCACATTCCAGGTCGAATGTTGTCTGAAGCACAGGACGCTCACTTGCAAGAACGATAAATTCGTCGTTTTTATACCAAAAAGCAGGACGTATGCCCCATGGATCACGCATTGAAAACATTTCTCCGCTTCCGGTCAATCCGCACATTACATAACCGCCGTCATAGTCAGCCATCGTAGACTTCAACACATTGCTTATCTTGATGTTGTCTTCTATATAGCGTGTAATGTCCTGATCCTTAAGCCCTTTCTTTTGCCCTTCAATAAAATTACGCTCAACTTCACGGTCAAGTCTGTGGCCCATGAATTCAAGGGTTATGTAACTGTCGCTGTAAATTCTCGGATATTGGCCTTGCTTAACCAACTTTGCAAATATCTCATCGATATTTGTCATATTGAAGTTTCCACACAGACACAAGTTCTTTGCACGCCAGTTGTTGCGACGCAGAAAAGGATGAACATAAGAAAGTCCGCTCTTTCCCGTTGTAGAATAGCGCAAATGTCCCATATACAATTCACCGGCAAAAGGCAGGTTTCTTTTCGCATAATCGACATCCGAAAGTTGTTGCGGAGTAAGACTTTTAAATTTTTTCTGAACGTTGCCAAAAATTTCTGTAATGGCATTAGAGCCTTCAGCACGCTCACGGAACATATATTCTGAACCCGGCACAGCGTCAAGATTAACACATGCCATACCTGCTCCTTCTTGTCCCCTGTTATGCTGTTTCTCCATCATAAGATAGAGTTTGTTTAGCCCAAACATCCACGTTCCGTACTTTTGTTGGTAGTAGTCCAATGGCTTAAGCAGTCTTACCATTGCAACTCCACATTCATGCTTCAATGGTTCCATCATTATTATTATAATAAATTAAAAAGCTAATTCATAATATGAAAAATCATCTGCTTTAACTTAAGATTTCTGATATTATTCTTTAGCTTTCTCATTAATAATATTTTATTCAACAGTTACCGATTTTGCCAAATTTCGAGGCTGGTCAACATTTTTACCTTTACAAACAGCTATATGATAAGCCAACAATTGTAACGGTATTGTCGCCAACAATGGTTCTAGACACTCTTCCGTGTCAGGCAACTCGATAAATTCGTCGGCAATTTTACTAATCGTTTCATCACCTTTCGAAACTAACGCAATGACTTTTCCCTTACGTGCCTTTATTTCCTGTATATTACTCAACACCTTTTCATACATTGCATTGCGCGTTGCAATAACGACAACAGGCATATCTGAATCGATAAGAGCAATAGGCCCGTGCTTCATTTCTGCTGCAGGATAGCCTTCGGCGTGTATATAGCTTATCTCCTTCAGCTTCAAAGCACCCTCCAATGCCACAGGATAGCTATAGCCTCTGCCCAAATATAAGAAATTGCGTGCATATGTAAATATTCTACTTAAAGACGATATTCTGTCATTAAGTTTTAAGGTTTCTTCCATTTTACTTGGAATACCGTTTAAACCTTTTACTATTCGAGTATATTCATCCTCACTGACAGTGTTTTTTTCCTTAGCCAAGGCCAAAGCCAACATTGTCAATACAGTAACCTGGCCTGTAAATGCCTTGGTTGACGCAACGCCGATTTCAGGTCCAACATGTATATATGAACCTGTATCCGTTGCACGAGGTATACTTGAACCAATAGCATTACAAATGCCATAAATAAACGCGCCATGCTGTTTTGCCAATTTTACCGCAGCCAAAGTGTCGGCCGTCTCACCACTCTGTGATATGGCAATGACAACATCATTACTTGTTACAACAGGATTTCTATATCTGAACTCGCTCGCGTATTCTACCTCGACAGGTATACGGCAAAGACTTTCGATGATTTGTTTTCCTATCAGACCGGCATGCCATGAAGTTCCGCATGCCACAATTATAATACGCTTAGCTGAAAGCAAGCGCTCCTTATAATCAATAACAGCACTTAATGTAACGTTGGTAGCCTCAACATTCACACGGCCACGCATACAATTCTTTATACATTCAGGCTGTTCAAAAATCTCTTTCAGCATAAAATGCGGGAAGCCGCCTTTTTCAATCTGCCCTAAATCAAGGTCTACAGTCTGAATTTTCTGAAAGAGTTCTCTATTTAATATATCAACGACCTTAAGACTTTCGCCACGCTTCATTACGGCAATACTGCCATCCTCAAGATAAGCCACCTTATCTGTATATTCCACAATTGGACTTGCGTCTGATGCAAGAAAGAACTCATCATCGGCGACGCCAATGACCAAAGGACTTTGCTTGCAGGCTGCAATTATCTGGTCAGGCTCACGCTTGTCAAGAAGTGCTATCGAATATGCTCCGATTACTTCATGAAGTGCTACCTGAACAGAAGACAGAAGGTCTAGATTTTTCTTATTTTGTATATATTCAATAAGCTGGACCAACACTTCCGTATCAGTATCCGAGCGGAAGGTAAGCCCTTTTGACTGAAGTTTCTTCTTCAAGTCAGCATAATTTTCTATTATTCCGTTGTGAATAATAGCAAGATTCTTTGATTCAGAATAATGTGGATGTGCGTTAATGGAAGAAGGCTCACCATGAGTAGCCCATCGTGTATGAGCAATACCCACGGTACCCGATATATCTTTGTCTTTACAAAATAAATCTAAGTCCTTTACCTTACCCTTTGTCTTATATACATTCAGCCCACCGTCTGAATTAAGCAAAGCCAGGCCGGCACTATCGTATCCGCGATACTCCAGTCTACCCAAGCCCTTAATCAAAACCGGGTAAGCATCTTTTTTTCCTATATAACCAACAATTCCACACATAATCAAACTACTTCAACACATTAACCATCAATGAAGCTACAGATGTCAGAATGCTGACCACCGAGAACCATATTGTAGTACTTGAACCTATAGCTGAGTTTCTAGCCTGAACGCTGTTTGGCTCAACATACAGATAATCATTCTGCTGAAGATAATAATATGGAGAATTTATCAGGTTAGCATCGTTGAGGTTAAGTCTATGAACAGACTTCTCGCCTGTTTCATCCTCGCGTATCAGCAACACATTTCCGCGCTTACCATAAATTGTAAGGTCACCAGCTCTTGCCAAAGCCTCAATAACACTGATTTTTTCCTGATCAACATTAAATACGCCGGGCGACTTCACCTCACCGGCAACAGTAACCTTAAAGCTGGCCATCTTAACAGTTACGATAGGATTTTCCGTTTTAGACATATACGGAAGAATCTTCTCGCATATATAATTTTCACATTGTCTTTTTGTCATTCCTCCAACTTTCAATCGTCCGACAACAGGGAAATTAATATATCCGTCATTGTCAACAAGATAAGTCTGCAAAGCTACAGATCCGGTTGACAAGCTACCTGTCGCATTAAGAGTGTTGGTTACAGAAAGGTTAAAAGGCGTTGCAGCCTTTGGATCCGTTGTGCTGACAGTTATCGTCAATAAGTCTTTTGGCATAATTCTTGCGTCGAACAAACCTTTTGATGCCGCATAGTTCAATGAATCTGCATTCTGGAAATAAGCAATCTGCTTACTGCTTCCACAACTTCCTAAAGTAAGGCACAAAACGGCCAAAACTATAAAAAAAAGATTTCTTTTCATATTACACATGTGACGTATATCGTAAAACTTTGCAAAAATACTTCTATTTTTTGATATTGGCAAATATTTCTATAATTAAATAGACAAACTGAAATTCATACACCTAGCCACTAAGCATTCATCAATGCTATATTTTTGTGTTTATTTCTGATATTTTGAATTTACAGATTAAGAAACAGACATTCATCTGCCCTTTCATCTTATGCTTTTTCAACTGCAGGCAATATAAATTGTCATAACCGTCATGTATATATATCGATAAAAGCCTCTCTTGCAAAACGTTAATGTTAAGCAAAAGAGGCTTCATTTATTTATTCAAAATTAAAATTTGAAATAGTTCTTTGCATTGTTATAGCTGATATCTTCAACCATGCGATACAAGCTTTCTTTGTCATCAGGCAGCAATCCTTTCTCAACATCGTTTCCGAGAAGGTTGCAAAGCAGACGACGGAAATACTCATGGCGAGGATAAGACAAGAACGAACGGCTGTCTGTAAGCATTCCGACGAAACGGCTCAAGAGACCGAGAACTGACAAAGCATTCATCTGTTTTGTCATACCATCAAGCTGGTCATTGAACCACCATCCGCTACCAAACTGTATCTTGCCCGGGCATGAGCCGTCCTGGAAGTTACCAAGCATTGTGGCTATAACCTCGTTGGCACACGGATTCAATGTATATAATATTGTACGTGTAAGCTTTCCTTCTGAATTGAGATGATCGAGGAAATGGCTCATTGCCTTTGCCGTGTTAAACTCACCAATAGAATCGAATCCTGTATCCGGTCCAAGTTTCTTAAACATCAGGCTGTTATTGTCGCGTATTGCACCATAGTGATACTGCTGTGTCCAGTCGCTTGCATAATCCATCTCGGCAAAGATAACAAGCATGCAATGTTTAAACTGACGCACCTCCTGAGCTGACAGCTGCTGTCCACGCATGGCTTTTTCAAATATTATCTCTATCTGGCTGTCTGTGTAAGGCTCGTCATAGAACTCCTCGATTCCGTGGTCGGACAGACGGCAACCATTCTCATGGAAGAAGTCATGACGTTTCTGTAAAGCGTCAATCATATCCTGGAATTTAGAGATTGTAACTCCTGCAACCTCGCCAAGCTTAGTTACATATTCGGCAAAATTCTTTGTATTGTCAACTGCCATAGCCTTGTCAGGTCTCCAGGCAGGAATCATCTTAATTTCAAATCCGCTCTCACGAGTCTGCTTATGATATCTCAAATCATCGATAGGATCATCCGTTGTACATACGCACTCTACATTATAACGGCGCATAAATCCTCTTGCAGTATATCCAGGCTGCTGGAGTTTCTCATTACATTCGTCATAAATCTCTCTTGCTGTTTTAGGACTAAGAAGTTTGTCTATACCGAAAGCTGTTTTAAGCTCAAGATGTGTCCAATGATAAAGCGGATTTCTGAATGTATATGGAACAGTCTCAGCCCATTTTTCAAACTTCTCCCAGTCACTGGTTTCTGTTCCTGTACAGTATTTTTCAGGAACGCCGTTAGTACGCATTGCACGCCATTTATAATGGTCTCCGCCAAGCCACAGCTCTGTAATGCTTTTGAACTTGTGGTCATTGGCAACCATTTCCGGAATCAAATGACAATGGTAATCGATAATAGGCATTTTGGCTGCGTGATTATGAAATAGATCCTGAGCAGTAGTTGTTTCTAGCAGGAAGTTTTCATCCATAAATTTTTTCATGTTTGTTTTTATTTAAAAGCGTTAATTATAAATTTTAATTTATCCTAATTTATTTATGCAAATATACAGCATTTTTTTTGATTTCATATTATTTTAAATTATATTTGCACAAAATAAAAGTCATAAACGATGTCGGTATAAGATTAATTAATATCAGCCATGTCAAAAATAACAAGAACAAACCGAGTTTTGCTAATATACACAGGTGGCACAATTGGTATGGGTAAGAACCCTGATACGGGAGTTTTGGAACCATTGGACTTCAACCACCTTGTGAGTTGTCTGCCCGAATTTTCAATGTTGAGGACAGGAGTTGAAACATATCAATTCACACAGCCGATTGATTCAAGCGACATGTCACCACGATTTTGGTCACAACTTGTAAGAATCATAGCTGAGCGATATGATCAATATGACGGCTTTGTCATTCTTCACGGAACAGACACGATGGCTTATACAGCATCAGCGCTTTCATTTATGCTTGAAAACCTGACAAAACCGGTAGTGCTCACTGGAAGCCAGTTGCCTATAAACCAACTGCGCACAGACGGCAAGGAAAATCTTATCACGAGCATTGAGATTGCATCAGCTTCACACCCTGACGGCACAGCCATGGTGCCTGAAGTATGTATATATTTCAGCGGCAAACTGCTACGAGGAAACAGATCGACAAAAACAAATGCCGACGGATTTAATGCCTTTGAATCTTTCAACTTTCCTCACCTTGCCGAAGCCGGTGTAAACATCATCTATCATGAAGAATATATCTTAAAGCCCGACTACAGCAAGCCTATGATTCCTCACACGGCAATAGACCCCAATGTAGTAGTGTTCTCACTATTTCCCGGCTTGCAAGAAAAGATTATACACCACGTACTTGAAGCTCCCGAACTGAGGTCGATTGTAATGAGAAGCTTCGGAAGCGGAAATGCCCCTAAGGCATCTTGGCTTATCAGAACATTAAAACAGGCCAGTCTCCGCGGGGTTACAATTGTAAACATAAGCCAATGCCTGGCAGGAACTGTTGAAATGACAAGATATGACACAGGCTACAGGCTAAAGAGCACGGGCGTCATAAGCGGATATGACAGCACGGTTGAATGTGCCGTAACAAAACTTATGTGCCTTCAGGCAAGATTTACAGACTCTAAAATTGTAAGAAATTACATGAATCGTGCACTATGCGGCGAAATAACAATTTAAATATAAAAAAGTATAACAAAGTTGTACGTTTCAAATTTATTGAATATCTTTGCCAAAAGTAATTGCCATGGGCGAAACTTCAAAAGACATCACCACATGGACATTGCAAGTTAAATAAAAATATTAAAAAATCTGCTTATTAAAGACAATTAAAAAACAAAAAGATTATGAAAGAGTTAAAAGGAACAAAGACCGAAAAGAATCTTCAGGAAGCATTTGCAGGCGAGTCAATGGCACGCAACAAGTATACTTATTTTGCATCAAAGGCAAAAAAGGACGGATATGTACAGATTGCTGCTATATTTGAAGAGACTGCAAAGAATGAACAAGAGCATGCTAAACTATGGTATAAATATCTGAACGGAAACAAGATTAACGGTACAGAGGCTAACCTTGCTGACGCTGCTGCCGGCGAGAACTTCGAATGGACAGACATGTATGCCCGCATGGCAAAAGAAGCCCGTGAAGAAGGATTCGACGAAATAGCTGCTAAATTTGAAGGTGTTGCTGAAATTGAGAAGCATCACGAGGAGCGCTATCGCAAACTGTTGAAGAACGTTCAGGACAAGCAGGTATTCTCTAAAGACGGCGACTGCATCTGGCAGTGCTCTAACTGCGGTCACATCGTTATCGGCAAAGAGGCTCCTAGCGTATGCCCGGTTTGCAGCCACGCACAGAGCTATTTCCAGATTGAAGCAAGAAACTATTAATTTAGTCATAGCGAAATAACTTATAAAATGGAGACTTAAGGTGTGTTTACCTTATGTCTCCATTTTTTTGTATACAAAACAGACATAATATAAATATCTGAGATGAGACGCGGTTAATGGTTATGCATATATTTCGGTATTAAATTTTAAAGGATAAAAATATCATGCAGTAACACACAATTACTCAACAAACATTATACGCTCTATCCGCTAAACATTAATGACCCGCACAAAATCGTAATGCGAAAAATAGGACAAAATAAGAAAACTCGATTATTTTAACGCTCCCAGAACAGGCATGCTGTTCATACAGTCATACTTTTGGCAGAATTAGCAAAAAACACGGTGTTATAGTTAAGTATCTATAAATCAACACATTATAAAGAAAAGTATATCGACATCAATTTGTTAAATTACGTTACTCTATCGTTTATGTATCAAAAGTGGCCGCTTTATGATGCACAAACGGCAGGTTAACTATATACAAACCATTGAACAAAACAGCAAATGTAGTAAGTTTTCAGGTAAAAGCCATGCAACTACGTGAATATGTCTTAATATTCAGCTCATAAATTCAGCACAAATAAACATCCGTTAACACAGACATTTCTAGAATGGAGAAAACTCATGTCATGATTTTTTACGGAAAAGCAGAACAGACAACATGTAAGCCCGAATTAACGCATTGAATTAAGACTATATTTCAAAAAGGCCTAACAGCAACAGACAACAGCCACAAAAAAAATAACACTTACCGACAAAGTCAGCCATGATGCGATCAAAACAAACATTATGACACAGAGAATATATGTTTATATATATAGACAAAAAAACGCATCGGGAGCCGAAAAAAGGCCCGATGCGTTTTTTGTTTTGCCTGTCTGCAACAACAGTCAAAAGATTTGTCGTTTGCGTTTGGTATTATTCAAAAGACATAAATTTCAATTTTATATAATTACAGTTATAGTCTGAACTTCAGGCAATCGCTAATTTTCTGCATTGTCGTAAGACGTGTAGGCACAAGCGGAAGCCTCAACACATTCTCTATCATGCCCATTTCATGAAGCATCGCTTTCACTCCGGCAGGATTACCGTCAACAAACAGAAGATTAAACAGGTCAGTAAAACGATGATGTATCTTTCTAGCACTGTCTATTTCACCGTTCTTCTCAAGCCTTATCATACGTGAAAACTCTTTCGGAAGAGCATTTCCTATAACAGATATTACACCGACAGCACCACATGCTATCATCGGGAACGTCAGTGCGTCGTCACCGCTGATGACATCAAAGTCATCAGGCTTGTTCTTAATAATTTCATCCACCTGTTCAAGGCTTCCACTTGCCTCTTTCACGGCAACGATGTTGTCACAGTCGCGTGCGAGACGCACTGTTGTCTCTGCCTTTAGGTTTACACCTGTACGTCCCGGTACATTATATAACACAACGGGTAACTTTGTTGCACCGGCAATAGCCTTAAAGTGCTGATAAAGTCCCTCCTGTGAAGGCTTGTTATAATAAGGGCATACGCTCAGTACACCGTCTATACCAGAAAAGTCAGCAGTCTTAAGCTCATTCACAACTTCGGCAGTATTGTTACCTCCACAGCCCATAAGGATAGGAACCTTGTCGCCCACTTTCTCAACAACAAGTTCCTTTATACGCTGTTTCTCCTCTTTTGTCAGAGTCGGGGTCTCACCCGTAGTAGCCAAGATACAGAAGAAATCTGCACCATTTTTCAGTTGATAGTCTAACAATCGGCCCAATGTGACATAGTCAACCGAGCCATCCGAACTAAATGGTGTTATCAGGGCAATGCCTAAGCCTTTGAATATGTTTTGCATAATAATATGTATTTCTTCTTATAATTGTATGCAAAAATACGATTTTTACGTCAAAACGCAAAATAAAACTCACTATTTTATAAACATCTTACATTTAGACATCAGTTTGAGCCTATGTAGAGGAACAACATTCCGAGCAACACTAATATGAGGTCGACAAGCTTACTCTTAAGATTTTTCTCATGCAACAACACTGCACCGAAAAGGAAAGAGACTATCACACTGCCACGCCTTACCATGGATACGATGCTGATCATTGCTCCGGGGATACTTAGGGCGTAGAAATAAACAAAATCGGCGGCACTCAAAAATACGCTGATAAGGATTATACACCAGTCCCATCTGAAAGGTGTTGTCTTTTTTGATTTTGGAAGCCAAAGGACAATAAGCATGACACCCATCATAAAACACTGATAAATATTATACCAGCTCTGCACCATCATTGTGTCAAGCCCTACTCCGCCATGACTCACAGGAGCCATAAGATATTTGTCATAAAGACCGCTGACGGCACCAAGCACGGCAGCCAGTACGATGAAATAAATCCAACGGTCATGCTTGAAATCTATTCCTTCCTTCTTACCGCTACGGCTGAGCATAAAGAAAGAAGCGACGGCCAGGGCAACACCTATCCACTGATATACGTTAAGACGCTCGCCAAACACCAAGAGGGCACCTATGAGCACCATAACCGGTCGCGTGGCATTGATAGGTCCGACGATGGTCAGCGGAAGATGCTTCATACCGAAATATCCGAAAACCCATGATGACAGCACAATAAGACTCTTCAAGATTATATACTTGTGCACTTCCCATCCGCCGGCTCCGACATGGAAAATACTTCCGTCAAGAACATCCGTATTGTAAGACAGAATGATGAACGGAAGAAAAATCAAAGATGAAAACAATGTGTTGAGAAACAGCACAGGTATAACGGCATTGTTATCGAGCGACTTTTTCTTGAACGAATCATAAAAGCCCAACAATGCTGCCGACAAAAAAGCTAATAATAACCACATTACCTTAAAATTTATATTTACCTATTTATTTTTTAGACCTTATATACTTAATACTCTATATTTTCCAAGAACAATGCATTTCCCGGCATGCTCTCGCCTGCACCGGAACGGCGCTTGCCCTCTATTACGGCTCTAAAATCATCAACACTTATACGTCCGCGCCCGACATCAACCAATGTACCGACCACAGCTCTTACCATGTTACGGAGAAACCTGTTGGCAGTAATTACAAAATGCCAGTTATATTCACCGTCCTTTACCCATCTGGCTTCCGTCACATCACACAATGTTGTCTTAACATCAGTGTTGCTCTTGCAAAAAGCGGCAAAGTCATCATACTCAAGCAACATTGAGGCTGCCTTGTTCATTTTGTCGAAATCAAGGTCATAAAATAATTCACATGAATAACTGCGCAAGAAAGGGTCTTTATGCTGATGTACATAATAATGGTATGTCCTCGACTTGGCACTGAAGCGGGCATGCATCTCGCTGTCAACCGGCATAACTCTATCAGCAGAAATATCTCTCGGCAAAAGCCTGTTCAACTTGTAAACGAGCTGAGCACAGTCAATGGTCTTATCCGTGTCAAAATGTGCCACCATCATCCTGGCATGTACTCCGGTGTCTGTACGTCCGGCTCCTACAACTTGAATATCCTCACGCAGAAGAGTTGACAATGCATCCTGCAACTTCTCCTGAACAGAAACGGCATTTGGCTGTATCTGCCATCCATGATAAGCCGTGCCGTCATATTTGAAATAGACAAAATATCTCTGCATGAATTTATGCTGTGTAAAAAACTCTTGTGCAAAATTACATATTTTTTCACAAGTTATAGCCATAAGGCTAACTTAAAGCATATAATTGTATCAATTAATCATGAATATCTGGCAATATCTATATTTATTACGGAATAAAGATTGGAGCTTTAAGCATATTTAATGTGACAATGTGCTTACAATATGTCATCCGGTGTGTGTGTCACCACATCATCTTCTTGGCATACACCACCAACACACTGAATGAGAATATGGCCACATATATTAATACAAGCTGCAACAGTCCAATAGCTATGCCGTCGATACTTGCTCCCGGCAGTTCTGCTACAAATGACACGCCGGAATTAAGAAGGACAACAACTTTAAGAAGCAAAGCCGACAGCAAAGTTTGAAGATAAGGTACAAAACTCAACGCGGCCATAAGTACGGCTCCATAAAGGATTATAGTGGCAGCCGGCACGACAATGATGTTTGTCAGAAGGAAATAACAAGAAAAACGCCCAAAATAAAAGGCTATAAGCGGGGCAACTCCTATCTGAGCTGCCAACGAAACCGACATCATCTGCCATATCTGTCTAATAACGGGTATGCCCATAACACAGCCAGGCATAAGGTTAAGAACCGGACGATAAAACAGGATGATGAAAAACACGGCGGCAAACGACATCTGAAAACCTACATCATACAGATAAAGCGGATTGACTATGAGTATTACGACTGCTGCCACGGCTAATGTGTTAAGCGACATTTTGTTGCGGTTTAACAGACTGACAAACGAATACACCGTAATCATTACAGCCGAACGCACCACAGATGCAGACATTCCGACAATAAACACATAAGTCCAAATGGCAAGCAGGATAAGCACCTGAGACGCAATTTGCCAACGGCGACGCAAAAAAATCAGTGACAGTATTGCGTAGATTATTCCGAGATGCAACCCTGACAAAGCCAAGATATGTGACGCTCCTGAAACAGAATAATCTTCCTTCAGTCTGTCAGACAATGATGATTTGTCGCCCAATGTCATAGCAGCCAGCACGGCATACGACTGTCCACTAAAGCCCATGTCGGTATAACGGCGCAAAAGTCTGTCGCGAAACACCAAGGCAGCAATGCGTGTCCGCTGAATCAGAGACAAACGCGTAAGGTCAACAACAGCCTTGCTCCACTCGTCGATATATATAAATGTGGTGGCAACATATCCGTGATAAAGCAAATAGCGGCCATAGTCAAAATCAGAATCAGCATATCCCGATGGCTTTTCAAGTAAGGAAACGGCCTTTATCCCGTCGCCTACACGCAGTTTGTCGGCACGCTCATCCCTGTAAATGCTCGCCTTAACCTTTACAGGATGATTGACGTCTGCTATCATAAGATCACATCTTATCACTTTACCGGAAACTACAGGCTGACTTATGACAACTGCCGAATAGGCCATGTCTTTATCAGGCACAGGCATATAAGCTTTATCAAGTTCAACCGACACAAGCGAACCGCCAAAGAGCATACATGTAATGAATATCATGACTGACTGCAAAATGCAATGTTTCCAAGCCAAAAGCGTAAGCAATAAAGACACTACAGTTGCTGCGAACCATGCTTTAAACGACAATACGCCATAAAGAAGTTCGCCCAAAACTATACCTGCAATAAGGAACAAGGCCAAGCGCAGGACAGGATACAATTGTATTTGTCCGTTTGTTTTCATTTATTAAGGTTAACCGGTACACAGGCTATAAATGTTCTGTGTTATGCAAATATACAACTTTATCACCAAAGCTGTCATCTTTAACCCATGTTTTTACACAAACTAAAATCTCTTTATTCCATTTTTCTGTAATATGTGCCACGATATTTCGTTTTTGACAAATTTACATTATCTTTGCAATATGATACTATATTTCTCCGGAACAGGAAACACCAAATGGGCAGCAACAGCGCTAAGTGAAAAGACTGGCGAAAAGCTGATAGACATAACCGATGTGGCAAACACCGACGTGAGCTACAAACTGGAGGAAGGCGAACGACTTGGTTTCTGCTTTCCCGTGCATGGCTGGCGCCCGCCGCTAATCGTAAGAAAATTCATCAAAAGACTTTCAGTCATCAATCCTGAAGGTCATTATTGCTATGCATTATGCACAACAGGCGACAATGTTGGCGAAGCAATTGACATTTTTGAGAAAGACCTCGGGAAAAAAGGTATACATCTCGACGGTGCCTTTTCACTGATTATGCCCGAATCGTATGTAGGTCTGCCGTTCATGGATGTTGACACGCCGGAGAAAGAAAAGCAGAAAAAGAGAAAGGCTGCCGAAGATCTTGAACGCTTTGCTGAAATGATAACAGAGCGCAAAAAAGGCATAAGAGACCTCGTCATAGGAAGATGGCCAAAAATCAACAGCCGTCTCATTGGCAGCTGCTTTGTAAAATATCTCATCACAGACAAGCCTTTCTATGTCGCTGAGGACAAATGCATAAAATGCGGCAAATGTGCCGAAGCCTGTCCTGTAAACGACATTATATGGAGCAAAGGCTCAATGCCAAAATGGAAACACAACGGATCTTGTCTTTCTTGCTTTGCCTGTTATCATCATTGCCCTAAGCATGCCATAGAATACGGCAAGAGGACAAAAAACAAAGGACAATATTTCTTTGAAAAGAATGATATGCCATGACAGTGCCGCCAATATTAAAAGGCATTTACATAAAACATTTTTTGAATAAACTCATCACTCATCACATTTTACCGTAAAACACTGTCGACATGAGAATTAAAATGTGACAAGTAAAAAAACAGACTCATCACACAAGCTGTAAATACAACTTAAATGATGAGTCTTTATCATAATTTGCGACATATAAGCCCAACGGCTTAATCATGCTGAAATTATCTTATGAAGTTTGTGCGTATTGTCGGCTCCTCAACCGGCAGACTAACTCCGGCTTTCTTTCCGGCTTCAATACATTTAAGCAGCCACGCCATGTTCTGTCCCAGGCGGCGCATTGTCTGCATGCCTTCCTCATCCATAAACACATCTTCAGGCTTATTGCCATGCACCTGATTCCAATATACAGAAGGTACGGTAGGCATATTGCATATTCCATAATACTTATTCAAATCATCGAATCCGGCAGAAGCCCCGCCGCGACGGCAGCTTACTACAGTTGCTGCCGGCTTGTTGGTATAAAGCGACGCCTTGCTGCAGAACGCCCTGTCCATAAACGGCTTAATGAAACCAGAAGGTCCGGCAAAATGGATAGGTGTGCCGAAGACAAATCCGTCAGCCTCGTCAACCTTCTCAAGAAATCTGTTCACTGTGTCTTCATCGTACCAGCAACGCTTTGTAACACTGCATTTACCGCAACCTATACATCCCATTATAGGCTTGTTGCCACACCAAAATATCTCTGTATCGATGCCACACTTAGCCAGCTCGCCTGCTACGACCTCCAATGCGGCGTGTGTGCATCCGTTAGCCTTAGGGCTACCATTAACCAATAATACTTTCATAATATATCTCTTTAATCTCAAATTAATGTCATTCAAATAAACAAGGACGAACGGTCTGAACACAGTCAGACACGTCCGTCCCGATAGTTATGTCGACAAATAATTAATATACACGCGGACCAAAGATGGCTGTTCCAACACGCACCATTGTGCTGCGGCACTGAACGGCTATCTTGTAATCATCACTCATTCCCCATGAACGTTCGCAAAACGCATCATCGTCGGCAAAATAACGTGCCTTAACCTCATCAAAGAAGTCGGCAGCCGTGTTAAACTCACGTCTAATCTGAGTCTCATCGTCAACATTAGAGGCCATCATCATCAAGCCGCATATCTGCACATTGTGAAGTTCGCGCCACTCTCCGTTCTCAAGGAGTTCACGGCAGGCGTCGAGAGTGAGTCCGTATTTTGTGGCCTCTTCGGCGATATGCAGTTCAAGCAGCACTTTTATAACACGATTGTGCTTAGCGGCGTGCTTGTTTATCTCTTTCAGAAGTTTCAGAGAGTCGACAGCCTCAACCATTGAAATATAAGGTGCAATGTATTTCACCTTGTTGGTCTGAAGATGTCCTATGAAGTGCCACTCTATGTCATCGGGCAGATTCTGCTGTTTTTTTGCCAGTTCCTGCTCATGACTTTCACCGAAAACGCGCTGCCCGGAATTATATGCAGCCTCGATGTATTCATCGGGATGAAACTTGCTCACGGCAACAAGGCGTACACCCTGCGGCAGTGTGTCAAGTATGTTTTTCAGATTAGCCGCAACGTCAACGTTCATTATTGATGCGCCTCCTCCGCATTCTGTCCGTCCTGCTCATACTCAGGTTTGTCGTCAACCTCAGTTTTTTTCAGGGTCTGATTGTGCTCAAACACATCCATTATCTGAGTTTCAGCTATGCTTGCAATAACATAGTCGATCATTGTTCCGCCCATAACCTCGTCGATGCTCTTTACTGCACCCGGCAATGTGCTGCCGTGTACGAGATAATTGACAGTAGATTTTTTCTCTTTTTCTGTTTTCTCGTCGATGGTTATAAACTGCAGTTTAGCCTTATACCAACGGTCGGCTGAAGGAGAATCGCTGAAGAATATTTCGCCATAAGCAGCTTTCTTGATATCCTTAACCTCAAACTCGCCACTTATGTAAGACGACATCTCTTCGATTATGCTTGCCTCAGCTTCAGTAAAGCTGAGCGCATCTACAACATACTGCTCCGTTACTTTCTTCTGACTTCCGTCTTCCATTGTCTTTTCGTAACGTATTTTGCATTCAAACCATGTTGATGTTCTGCTTCTCATCATATCCTTTTATAATTTAAATTCTGTTTCTATATTTTATTTATCCTGACCATGAAGGCTCGATAAAGCCGTGCAAAAGTAATTAAATATCCCGACAACACAAAATCAATCTGAATAAAAGAATATAGTTAACCATAATTATATATTAACAACAATTCAATAATGTAAATTACTTTATTGTATCTAAGATACTTATTACGAATTAAAACTTTTCCAACCTGATATGTTCAACATAAACATTTTTACCCATTCTAGTTGCATTGTCATTCATTAGAACCCCAGAATAACCATCTTTAACTATTAATATCATTTTATAATTGTACATAGAACCATCATTATCGTAAGCCTTACCAATATTTGAATTAATATATATTTCTTGTCCTTTATTCACATAGAAATAATCATTAACTTTATTAAGAGCGTAACAAACAAATTCTTTATCACGTTGGATTTCATATTTCTTCATCTCATAACAATATGAAGCTTCATAATCAATAAGCAAATATACTGTTCCGTTTTTGTACAAACCAACTTCACCTTTTCCAAATCCATCTACTATATTCCAATATCCAACTTCTTTATATTCAGACATCAATTTACTTATATATGCCTGTTTATTTTTCCCATTTAAATCAATAATATTTATCTGATAATCCAAGTAATCTGGCATACTATCCGACTCTTTACAAACATTATTAGTACTATTTGAGATAGAATCATTTATCGTATTATTTATATTAGATTGGTTTGGTTTAAACAAAAATGCCAAATACAAACAAAATATAACAATAATAATAAAGATAAATTTTACAGCAGGTAATATACTTTTCATTTTAATATATAATTAATATTTATCATTAAACTTTAATTTTTATCTAGAAAGCTTGTAGGGATGTATACTTCTACACGATATCCATCTTCACTAGAAACTCTAACTTTTGTATACACGACTCCCCCTTCTATGACGACACATTCTTGTCCTGGGGCAATCATATAAGCCTTCCCCGAAATTAATAAATTCATTACGCCTTCCGAATCATGATTTGATGCATATCGTCCATACATTTTTGCAGTTTCTTTGTCTACACATCCTATGCATTCGGTATTTGTTATCATTATAGAAGGCTTACCACCATAACTGTCAACACCACCATTACATAGACTTAACATCCAAATAAACATCAATGAAAAAAAAAGTATTATATATCTTTTTTTTATTTTAAATTCTGTATTTTCCATAAAAGTATCATTTTTTCCGCAGTTCTTTTAATAATTCACGAAAGTCTTCATTAATAGTATTATTATTCATTTTTATATTCAATGGAGGATTATAAGAATTTATTAGCTCTTTTTCAATCTCTTCAATATTTATCACATTTTTCTCTTCTCTAAAAAACAACAATAAATTGTGTTTCATCCATTCAGACAATTTGTTTTCATCTACTTCCAAAAATTTTGTTTTTCCATTAAAAGGGTTATTTTTATCTCTTGGTATTTTTTTGAATCCCATAAGGCTACCTAATGATTTACGCAAAGTAGACTTACCTGAATTATTTCCTGCAAAATGTTGTTTATAATCTCTATTTTTAAGACTTTTTTTACTAATTCCCGTATAAATAACATCATAACAACATCCGTTATAACAATATTGACATAAGACTGGACTTATGCTCACCTTTGGCAATTTAGCAGAATGTTTTAATGCAATAATATAATTTCCTGATGTATCCGGTAGAAACTCGAATAAATCCTTATCAGGATTAAGCATTCTAAAAACTAATTTTTTAATTTTTTCGCCTTTCATTTTCATTAAATTTTAAGAATCCCAATAAGGCTCCGATTCTAGGATTAAGGTTAATATATAGGAAAGTGTGGAGCCGCTGTTTATTTCTGGAAGGCTCTGGTAAAACCTGGACGTAACAAACAACACCCCACACTTGAACATTTCATGTGAAATTCACACGAAAACACCAAGTGACGAGAGTGATCATTTATCCACGTCCTTTTGAAATTTACCAGATTTCCCAGAAGGATAAAAGCAACACTTTCATCAATTCATTTGACCTGTCTAAACAGGAATATGGTACAAAATTAAATATTTTTTCCCATTCAAACAAATTGTGGGGGTCTTTTTATTTAAATATTTTGTGTCATTTTCCACACATCATGAGTTTCTCAAAAAAGCCTCCTTATAAATACTTTTTATCCGTTCACGTAAAGATTTAGGTTTAATCACTTCAACTGAACGGCTGCGAGATAGTAGCTCCATTATAAAATCATTTGTTATTCGAAGACGTAATGATATACGAAACTCGACATCGTTATCTGTTATTATCCGCTGTGAATGATGAATCGGAGCAGACTTTATAAAACAACCATCCAATGCATCATATCTCAATTCTACATCTTCTACAGGAATATTGACGTCATTCCAAATGCCATAACAATCTTTAAATAATTCTACAACATTAATATCTAAATTACGCACAAACGATTCGTTCCTAATCACCTGAAGACTTCTTATTCTATCTATACCGAAAGTTTTCATTTTATTACCATCAAAAGCGAGAAGATACCAACGTTGATTAGATTCTTTTAAATAATGCGGATATACATGATATCTGTTAATTCTATTACCATTTCGATAATCCACATAAGAAAAATCTACTGGATTAGTATTCTTTATAGCCTCAACCAAAGATATAAGCCATTTACTATATAATGGCCTATGATGTTCAGCAAGCACAAATGATGATAAGTTTGTATCTTTTTCGATAGAATTAATTAAATCAAAATTCATCATAAGTTCACTTACACGCTCCTCATATGAACCTACGTTCTCTTCAATATAATATCCTTGTTGAGAACGATCAAACTTAATATAGATACCAAAAAGTTCACCTATATCACAAATGTCTCTCTCAATAGTTCTATTGCTTATCGAATTATATCCATAATAACCAGTCATTTTGTCATTAACATAATTAACTAGTTCCGTCTTAGGAATGTATTTCCTTATTTGCCTTAATTTATTCAATATAAGCAACATTCTCCTTATACCTTCAACTTGCTTACTCATAATTAATTTATTTTGACATCACAAAAATAAGACATCTCAGCGACAATAGATGTCGTTGAGATGCAAAAAAAATAATTTTCTAATAAAATCCGTCAAAATAAACAACAATATAAAAATAAGATAATACAAAAAATAAGTTATCATTTTTCTTTTATAAATGTCTTAAAATCCTTGCATATCTTTAAAAACAGCATAGGCTCTGAAGCTATTGTATCCCAAAGCCGCTTGCCGCCGCTGAGAACGCGCTTGTCCACATAGTCGACAAGCTCGGGGTTGGTCTTTTTATAACGTATACGCATGGCATTAAGACTTATTACGTTGCCCGTCATAAACGGCACTACCACACTGTCGCCTGAAAGACATATTCCATAGATAGTAGAAATGTTCATCTTGCCCAACTGCATGTTTTGAGAGTCTACCCCATTCCACCAGTATATCTTGCCGACTTCATTTTCACATTCTACATACACAAACTGCCTTACAGCCCTCTTAGGCTTAAGCAACGAAGGATTGGCTACTATATGCGATTCAAGATGGTCGTATTTTCCATCGGCTGACGTTTTCTTCACAAAGTCGATACTTTTAACATTATCAGCATTATACGAAACGGCATTGTTGCCGTCGGGACCTGGCGACAAGGTAAACGAAGTGTTCATGCGCTTAAACAGTTTGCCGTCAACCCAATAAGTCTGAACATATCCGTCAACAGTGCTTCCGTCGGTAAGTGTCAGGCGCACATGATCATTCTCCGGATCACGTTTTTCCTGTGCCAAGGCACAAGCCGAAACGACAATGAATATTATCAGAAAAAACAGTTTGTTCATCAGAAAAATCTTTACCAGTTCAACAAAATGCCGGCAGAAAGCAGCAGGCCATAAATAAACATATTTCGGGCAGTGTCGCCAAGAACCATATTGAGAGCCTTACCTTTGTTAATACGCACCATCTTGCGGTAAGCAGCATAATGAGGTATGAGATAAAGCACCGGAAGGGCAAAAGCAAAGATGTGTCCCTCAAAGGCAAACAGCAGGCCAATGACAACAGCCATTACGCCCGAATATAAATAGGCAGTCCGGCCGGCATCGGCTCCAACCCTTACTACGAGAGTCTTTTTACCCGCCTTGATATCATTGTCGATGTCACGATAATTGTTAATCAGCAGCAAGGTGTCTATGACAAAGCCACAGGCAATTGAAGCGGCAAACACTTCAATGGTAAAATGTTCGGTCTGAAGATAATATGTAACGCACACCGGAACGATACCGAAGAACACCAAAACCAAAACATCGCCAAGGCCGAGATAGGATAATGTCGTAGTGTAAAGGAAACAGAAGAGCACGCAGAACACGCCTACAAGAATCATTTCGAGACCGCCATACAGCACGAGAGGCAAGCCTATGCAACAGGCAATAGCCGTGGTTATTATTATTGCACGGCGCATGGCCCCCGGCGATATCCAGCCTTGCGCACATGCCCGGCGCGGCCCTAGCCTTGTCTCGTCGTCATTGCCTCTGACAAAGTCGAAATAATCATTTATGAAATTAGCGTCAATCTGCATCACGAATGCAAACAACATGCAAAGCAATGCCGGCAGCCATCCAAAATCACTAGCTCCAAGATCTCTTCCGGCAAAAGCCAGACCTATCATAACAGGAACAGCTGCACCTGTAAGGGTCTTAGGGCGCGAAGCCAGCAGCCACGCCTTTGCCGAGTTTAACCTTATTTGTTTTTCGTCCATATAGCTCTTCTTTAAATTATGACAACTACGCAATCCGGCGACAGAACGTCATTAATTATTATGTCTGAAACAACCCGGCTCAGCACCATACACACTGCATCAGCCGGTAAAACACACTGCATATTGCATGCACATGGCACACCACAACGGCAAAGCCCTTATATGCCCACGATACACATTTTTCACGCAGCCGCCCACTTCAAAGGGCGAATCACTTGCAAAAGTAAACATTAAATCGTATATTTGCAAGAAATTAATGATTCTTAAAGCTATGATAGACAAGAATGTAAGTCTAGACCTTATGGCCTTTATCGAAACGGACATACTGCCGCGTTATGCCGCATTTGACAAAGCCCACAATCTGACTCATGTCACACGCGTGATAAACCGCTCGATAAAACTGGCACAAAAAATCGGGGCCGACGTTAACATGGCCTATGCCACAGCAGCGTATCACGACCTCGGACTAGAAGGGCCAAGGGCAATACACCATATTACCAGCGGAAAAATTCTGTCTGCCGACTTACGGCTGCGCAAATGGTTCTCTGATGAACAAATCAAGATAATGAAAGAAGCTGTTGAAGACCACAGGGCTTCGGCATCGCATGCGCCACGAAGCATTTACGGCAAAATAGTGGCTGAAGCCGACCGTGACCTTGAACCTGAAACCGTGTTCAGAAGGATTATTGAATATGGAACCGACCATTATCCTGAAAAGAGCAAAGAAGAACACTGGAAACGATTTTGCGAACATCTGGAAAACAAGTACTCTACACACGGATATATCAAATTGTGGATACCTGGATCAGAAAACGAAAAGAGTCTTAAACAAATTAGAGATCTGATCATTCAGCCGGCAAAGCTAAAAGAAATTTTCGACAGACTCTATAAAGAGGAGACCGGAGATAAATAAGAAAATGATATAAAGACGGGACATACAAGCTGGCATACAACTGAAAAATAATAACATGAAGACATTAATACTTATTGTGTCAATGCTGATTTCTGCATCATGCATCAACGCTCAGACAGCTGACACGCTGCGCCATGAGGTGCTGCTCGAAACAACCAAAGGCAACATACGCATAGCACTGTACAACGAAACGCCGCAGCATCGTGACAATTTCATCAAGCTGGTAAAAGAAGGATTCTACGACGGTCTGCTCTTTCATCGTGTAATCGACAGGTTTATGATACAGACCGGCGACAGTGCAAGCCGACATGCCGCACCGGGACAAATGCTCGGCGACTCGCCCGAAAGCTATAAGATTCCGGCAGAAATAAGATATCCGGCTCTGTTCCATAAACGCGGAGCCGTGGATGCTGCACGCGAAAGCGACAACGTAAACCCGGACAGAGAGTCGTCAGCATCGCAGTTTTATATAGTATATGGCAGGCGTTTTAACGACAGCATGCTTGACGACGTACAGCTGAGACTCGACAAAAATACCGGAGGCGCGGTTAAATTGACACCTGAAATAAGGGAAGCATATAAACGGTTTGGCGGAACTCCCCATCTTGACGGCCAATATACGGTTTTCGGTGAAGTGACAGAAGGCATAGACACTGTTGAAAATATTGAATGGGCTGAAACAGACAAGAACGACAGGCCTGTTGAAGATATAAGGATTATACGCGCGACAGTGATAAAATAGCGTATAATCAACCGGAAAAATTTTCATGTTACGCCTTTAAAGTTTACACTTAACGTAAACTGAACCATACAGGCACGGATGTGCAAAATGTAAGCATATGCGCCACAAAGCCTCTCAAAACGTAAATATCGGAAATACACTTTCGGGGATATAAAACAGCAGCCGGATAACATAAGTATGGCATCTGATAACACATAAAACGACAGAAAAAGAAGCTGAATATGAAGATTTGACAACCAAAAAGCGGCACGTTTATGCTTAAAAGGCCATCTTTTGACACACAAAAGGACGTAATTCATAATGCAAAAGGGCACCTTTTACAATGCGAAAGGTGGCCTTTTGCATTTTTGTTTTACCGTTTTTATTGCACATTATCTTTGATTTTGCTCTATAACATTAAGCTACAGAGAATTACGCCTGCGCACCTCAAACTGCAATATTTACGCACAAATAATTTTATTTTCTGAAAAACGCAGTATAGAAACGTCAAGAAAAATCAGAAAGACAGCAAAAGGCCACAAATATAATCCATAAGAAACAATAAGAAAAAAGACGACATCACCTATTTAAGATATTTTTGGGATATTCTTCAAAATTACGTCCCTATATTCCAAAATTCTTTGTATTTTTGCACAAGCCAAACAACAGCTTTTCAGACAAAAGCCTTTTGTCTGCATTAAGTCTGTGTTGTTTACCGTATGAAAAGTCTGCTCTGCAGACAGACACATCAGTCACTGTAAGCGAAAAGACTTTGCATTCATCAAAAAAGAACAATTCTAAGTATGAACGTTTTAGAACTAAGTGAACAGGAAATTGGCAGACGCCAAAGTCTTCAAGAGCTGCGCGATATGGGAATAGACCCATATCCTGCCGCCGAGTATCCAACAAATGCTTTCTCGACAGACATAAAAGCGGAATTCAAAGACGAAGAGCCGCACAGAGAAGTATGCATAGCAGGCCGCATGATGAGCCGCCGCGTAATGGGTAAAGCATCTTTCGCCGAGATTAAAGACTCTAAAGGAAGAATTCAAGTTTACATCACACGCGACGACATTTGCCCTGGCGAGGACAAAGACATGTATAATAAAGTTTTCAAAAGACTGCTCGACATCGGAGATTTCATCGGTGTAAAAGGCTTCGTGTTCAGAACCCAGACAGGCGAAATAAGCGTACACGCACAGAGCCTTACGCTGCTGTCAAAGAGCCTCAAGCCGCTACCTATCGTAAAATATAAGGACGGAGTTGCCTACGATAAGTTTGAAGATCCCGAGTTGCGTTATCGTCAGCGCTATGTTGACCTTGTGGTAAACGACGGCGTGAAAGAAACATTCTTGAAGCGTGCAACAGTGCTGAGAACTCTGCGCAAGGTTCTCGACGACGCAGGCTATACCGAGGTTGAGACACCTATACTGCAGTCTATCCCCGGAGGTGCATCTGCACGCCCGTTCATAACTCATTTCAACGCCCTTAACATTGACATGTATATGCGTATCGCCACAGAGCTTTATCTGAAACGACTCATCGTCGGCGGTTTCGAGGGAGTTTACGAACTTGGAAAGAACTTCCGCAACGAAGGCATGGACCGCACGCACAACCCTGAATTTACATGTATGGAGCTGTATGTTCAGTATAAGGACTACAACTGGATGATGTCTTTCACCGAACAGCTGCTCGAAAAGATATGTATCGCTGTCAACGGAAAACCAGAAAGCGAGATTAACGGCAACGTTATCAGCTTCAAGGCTCCGTATCGCCGTCTGCCTATTCTTGATGCAATCAAAGAAAAGACCGGCTACGACCTCAACGGCATGGACGAAGAGCAGATACGTGAGGTTTGCAAAAAGCTGAACATGGAAATAGACGACACCATGGGTAAGGGCAAACTTATCGACGAGATATTCGGCGAGTTCTGCGAGGGCACTTTCATACAGCCTACATTCATCATCGACTATCCTGTAGAGATGTCACCGCTGACAAAGATGCATCGCAGCAAACCTGGACTGACAGAGCGCTTTGAGCTTATGGTAAACGGTAAGGAGCTTGCCAACGCCTACTCTGAGCTTAACGACCCGATTGACCAGGAGGAGCGTTTCAAGGAGCAGATGAGACTTGCCGACAAGGGCGACGACGAAGCTATGATTATCGATCAGGACTTCTTGCGCGCACTACAGTACGGTATGCCTCCTACAAGTGGTATCGGTATAGGTATCGACCGTCTTGTTATGCTCATGACAGGCGAAGTATCTATACAGGAAGTTCTCTTCTTCCCTCAGATGCGCCCGGAGAAGAAAGCGCCCAAGAGTAGCGTTGCCGAGTGGAAGGCTATCGGAGTGCCCGAAGAATGGGTTCCGGTATTCAACAAGTGCGGCTACAATCTTGTATCAGATATCAAAGAAGTTAATCCGCAGAAATTGCAGATGGATGTTTGCGGAATTAACAAGAAATACAAACTCGGCTACGAGAATCCTAAAGTAGACGAATTTGCAAAATGGATTGAGAACGCAAACAACTCTGAAAACGAATAAGTCATTAAGCGGTGGCACACCAGCGGAACACAATTTCTGCCGGCGTGTCACCGCAATGCCTATAGGCATTTAACGCATGGATTAATAATAACGAATCATAAATCTATAAGATGTACGATTGCGGAAGAATAGCAGTTATTGGCGGCGGAAGCTGGGCTACCGCCATTGCCAAAATTGTGGTGGGGCACACACATCATATCGGATGGTATATGCGCCGTGACGACCGCATTGAAGACTTCAAAAGGCTCGGACACAATCCGGCATATCTCACAAGCGTTCATTTCAATATTGACGAGATTGGATTTTCAAGCGACATCAATAAAATAGTGCAGGCTTACGACACCCTGATATTTGTAACTCCCTCGCCATACTTAAAGAACCATCTGAAAAAACTTAAGACAAGGATAAAAGACAAATTCGTTATCACAGCCATAAAGGGAATCGTGCCTGATGAAAATCTTGTTTGTTCTGAATATTTCCATCAGGTATATGACGTTCCTTACGAAAATCTTGCATGTCTGGGAGGTCCGTCACATGCTGAAGAAGTGGCTCTTGAACGACTTTCATACCTCACTGTAGGCTGCAGCGACCGCGAAAAAGCACTTGCTTTCTCTGAAATTTTAGCAAGTGACTATATCAAGACAAAAATAAGCAGCGACGTTATTGGAATAGAATATTCATCTGTTCTGAAAAATGTATATGCCATTGCAGCCGGAGTTTGTAGCGGACTGAAATATGGAGACAACTTTCAGTCGGTGCTGATGTCAAATGCCGTTCAGGAGATGTCGCGCTTTCTTAAGACTATCCATCCCATTGACCGTAACATAACCGACTCGGTTTATTTGGGCGACTTGCTCGTAACCGGATACTCAAACTTTTCAAGAAACCGGACTTTCGGCACAATGATCGGCAAAGGATACAGCATAAAGAGTGCCCAGATTGAAATGGAAATGATAGCAGAAGGCTATTTCGGAACTAAATGCATGAAAGAAATTAACCGTCACTGCCACGTAAACATGCCTATCCTTGACGCCGTTTACAACATTCTTTATGAACGCATATCACCACAAATTGAAATAAAACTTTTAACTGATTCATTCAGATAAAGATCATAAAATCTATATAAACAACAATGGAAAATATTAAATTAGATGTATCCAAAGCCGTTCAATTCCTAAAGGAAAGAACAGTTGAGAACTATGAAGTTAAAGTAAAGGAAGCTCAAGAGGCACTTGAAAACGGAACTTGTCCTGGTAACGACTTCTTGGGTTGGCTGCACTTGCCATCATCAATAACACCTGAATTCCTTAAAGAGATACAGGACTGCGCTAACACTCTGCGCGAAAACTGTGAGGCTATCGTTGTTGCAGGTATCGGCGGAAGTTATCTTGGCGCACGTGCCGTTATTGAGGCTTTGAGCAACTCTTTCGCATGGCTAGTTAACGACAAGAGCAATCCTACAATTCTGTTTGCAGGAAACAACATTGGCGAAGACTATCTGTATGAGCTTACTGAGTATCTTAAAGACAAGAAATTCGGTGTCATCAACATATCTAAATCAGGAACAACAACTGAAACAGCCCTCACATTCAGACTGCTGAAGAAACAATGCGAAGAGCAAAGAGGCAAAGAGGAGGCTAAAAAAGTCATCGTTGCTGTTACTGATGCAAAGAAAGGTGCCGCAAGAGCTGCTGCAGACAAAGAAGGATACAAGACATTTGTTATTCCCGACAACGTTGGCGGACGTTTCTCTGTACTCACTCCGGTAGGTCTTCTGCCTATCGCTTGCGCTGGATTTGACATTACAAAACTTGTTGAAGGTGCTGCTGACATGGAAAAAGCCTGCGGTAAAGACGTTGCCTACAACGAGAATCCAGCTGCCATCTATGCTGCTGTCCGTAACGGACTCTACAGCCAGGCCGGCAAGAAGATTGAGATAATGGTCAACTATCAGCCGAAACTTCACTTTATCAGCGAATGGTGGAAACAGCTATTCGGTGAGAGCGAAGGCAAGGACAACAAGGGTATATTCCCTGCTTCTTGTGACTTCACAACTGACCTTCACTCAATGGGACAGTGGATTCAGCAGGGCGAGCGCTCAATCTATGAAACTGTAATCAGCATTGAGGAGCCTGCTAAGAAACTTCTCTTCCCTAACGACGAGGAAAACCTTGACGGTCTGAACTTCCTCGCAGGCAAGCGTGTTGACGAAGTAAACAAGATGGCTGAACTCGGAACTCGCCTGGCTCACGTAGACGGCGGAGTGCCAAACATCAGAATATCTGTCCCCGTATTGAACGAATATTATATCGGACAGCTTATCTACTTCTTTGAGAAAGCTTGCGGAATAAGCGGCAACATCTTAGGTGTTAATCCGTTTAACCAGCCGGGAGTTGAGGCATACAAGAAGAATATGTTTGCACTGCTCGACAAACCTGGTTACGAGGAAGACAGCAAGGCTATCAAAGAGCGTCTGGCAAAAGAGAAATAATAAATCTCTATAAGCCATGAAAATCTCATGGCAAAAATGAAAAGCCGCAAGCAACTGGCATAATAGACAATAAAGGAAGTATACAGCATGGCTTGCGGCGTCATACAATGTGACTGACTATGTTTGAAAAAGAAATAAAACAATACTTGGAAAGACACGGCTTTGAGGCTTTTAAGCCCAAAGCCGTTCTTTTTGATATGGATGGTGTTTTGTATAACAGTATGCCCTATCATGCAATGAGCTGGAATAAGTCGATGAAGAAGTTCGGACTCAACATAACTCCTGAAGAGGCTTATGAATTTGAAGGAATGAGAGGTGTTGAAACCATTAAGCTGTTAGCCAAGCGCCAGTGGAACAAAGACATCACTGATGAAGAATCAGCCATGATGTATGAAGAAAAGTCTAATGAGTTTAAAAGATGCTCCAAAGCTGAAAAGATGGAGGGTGTAGAAGAACTCATGAGAAAAATCAAGGCAGACGGGCTGAAGATTGTCGTTGTTACAGGAAGCGGTCAAAGAAGTTTGCTTGACAAGCTTGAAAGCGAATTTAACGGACTCATACACAGAGATCTGATAATCAGCAGCTTCGACGTCAAGCACGGCAAGCCCAATCCTGAGCCTTATCTGTGCGGACTTAAAAAAGCCGGCGTTGAGCCTTGGGAAGGAATCGTCGTAGAAAATGCTCCGTTAGGAGTGAGAGCCGGCGTTGCAGCCAACATATTCACAGTGGCAGTAAACACAGGTCCGCTGCCTGACAAGACGCTTGCCGATGAAGGTGCAAACATCATATTCGACAAGATGACTTCATTCAGAGATTCGTGGGAAAAACTGAGTGAAAACTGGAAAAAACAATAAATTTAACAAGCTAAAATTTATGCTTGACGCCCCAAAAATAACACACAACAAGCATAAATACCCAAACAAAACAAAAGGACAATACCCATTAAAAGGCATTGTCCTTTAATTTTATCTAAACTACAGACAGTTATAATTATCCGTAGATAACCTTTCCGTTCTCGTCCTCATAAGGAGCAAGATCCTTAGCGTACTGGTTCATTGCACGCAGGCTCATACCCATAGAAGAGAAACCACCGTCGTGGTAAAGGTTCTGCATTGTAACCTTGCGAGTGAAGTCAGAGAACATCATAACGCAATAGTCAGCACACTCTTCAGCGTTGGCATTGCCGAGTGGAGACATCTTGTTGGCAAAGTCCATCAGGTTGTCCATGTCCTTGATACCCTTACCTGCTGTAGTTGCAGTAGGCGACTGAGATATTGTGTTGATGCGGACATGCTTCTCACGGCCATAAATATATCCGAAACTGCGTGCTATACTCTCGAGCATGCTCTTGGCATCAGCCATATCATTATATCCAAAGAATGTACGCTGTGCTGCAACATAAGTAAGAGCAACAACAGAACCATACTCAGCAATGGCATCCTGCTTCTTGGCAACCTGAAGCATTTTGTGGAACGAAATAGCTGAGATGTCGAGAGTCTTCTGCAGATAATTGTAATCAAGATCGTCGTAAGTACGGTGCTTGCGCACGTTGGGACTCATACCGATAGAATGGAGAACGAAGTCAATTTTACCGCCCAACAACTTAACCGACTCGGCAAAAACTTTTTCCAAATCCTCAACACTTGTAGCATCAGCGGCAATGATAGGTGCGTTAAGCTTTTTGCTAAGCTCATCGAGAGTACCCATGCGCAATGCCATTGCAGTGTTGCTCAAGGTTATTGAAGCGCCTTCTTCTACAGCCTTCACGGCTACTTTCCATGCTATGGAATCTTCATTAAGCGCGCCGAAAATAATACCGCGCTTACCTTTCAACAAATTGTGAGTCATTTTTTATTAATTTCTTTGATTAATTTTAGGGTGCAAATTTACAACATTTATACAATATAGGCAAACAATTAAAGTTAAGATTTATTAGGCAAAACAATTTAAGACAATACATTACACATATTAAAAGGCCAATAAGCTATCCTATATGACTGATAGAGTGCATTAAACATATCATTTTGTAATACTAAGCGCAGAAAATATTACAGACATGATATAAAGACAAAAGACGCCTTGAGGCTGATAAAATGCCACAAGGCGAAATGAACAATACAAAAAACGATATGCAAAATGTATTTACTAAATAATCACGGCCGTGCCGCTGCAAGACACCATAAGCATGGAGCCAGACTCGCCCACTGTCTCATAATCGAGGTCAATACCTACTATGGCATTGGCGCCGAGAGCACTTGCACGTTCGGACATCTCAGCAAGCGCATTGTCTTTTGCCTTGCGCAGGACGCCCTCATACGAACTGCTGCGGCCTCCGAAGAAATCTCTTATGCCAGCAAGAAAATCCTTAAATACGTTGGCTCCTACAATAACCTCACCAGTAACCACGCCAAGATACTCCTTGACGGGTCTGCCTTCTATTGTTGGTGTTGTTGACAATATCATAGCTGTATAAAGTTTAAATTTATATTTTGCGTTATTATATGAAAACAAAGACAATGCAGTTCAGCCAAAGTTATGCCTACTCATTCCATGAAATTTCTGCACTGCCGAAACATTTATGATGATTCTCGTCATAAACGACACAGAACTGACCAGGGGCCACGCCCTGAATAAGATGCTCTGAATGTACAACATACTCGCCTTCTCCCTTGCGTTCCAACGTTGCGGGATGGTATTCGGGCGTATGACGTATCTTGAATGTAACATTAATCTCGTCGGCATCGTTCCACGGATTGCATGTAAGAAAATGGAAATCATGTATGGCAAAGTCTTTCTTATAAGCCGTCAACGGCTCATATCCCTTGCTTACATACAGAATGTTGCGCTTCATATCCTTCTTGACAGCATACCAAGGTCCGCCGCCAAAGCCAAGTCCGTGACGCTGTCCGATGGTGTGAAACCACAAGCCTTTGTGCATTCCTATCTTCTTTCCAGTTTCAAGTTCGAGCACATCTCCGGGGTTTTCACCAAGATAACGGCGGATATAATCATTGTAGTTGATCTTGCCGAGGAAACAGATGCCCTGGCTATCCTTGCGCTTTGCATTGACAAGATGCTCGCGCTCGGCTATCTCGCGCACCTCGTCCTTCATATAATGTCCTATCGGAAACAGTGCCTTACGCAACTGCCAGTCGTATATTTGAGCAAGAAAGTCGGTCTGATCCTTCACCGGGTCAGGACTGGTAACGAGCCATTTCTGTCCGTCGATTATTTCAGTCTGCGCATAATGCCCCGTTGCAATTAAATCATAGTCGTGTCCTGCCTTTTGGTCGAAGGCTCCAAACTTAATAAGTCTGTTGCACATAACGTCAGGATTAGGCGTAAGTCCGTTACGCACCTTGTCCATCGTATATTTAGTCACCTGCTCCCAATATTCCTTATGGCAATCTATTACCCGGAGCTTGCAGCCATACTTGGCTGCAACGGCCGTAGCCATTTCAAGGTCTTCCTCGCTCGAACAGTCCCACTCCTCTTCTTCCTCGGGTCCTATTTTTATATAAAAGCAATCAGGATGCAATCCTTGACGTGCCAATTCATAAACCACAACCGAACTGTCTACGCCGCCGGAAAGCAGCACTGCTATCTTTTTGTCTTTAAGATTCTCCATCATTAATCATTATTTCTTGATGCAAACATACACAAAAATAACGACATTTCACCCTAAAACGGCAACAAATATACACTCTAACCATCTAATCGTATGTGTAAAATAAGTAAAGGGAGAATAATTTAAAATGGTACTTTTAGGAACAATCGTAAAAAAACCTAAGTTTCAGTTAAGGCCTCCAGAACAGGCATCTCACAGAAGAAAACATATTTAAGGACAAATTTTACATAAAATAATGCTTTTAATATAAAAGTCAGCATATCAGGCACTTAACAAAATTCAATGTATGAATGAAAAGACAACATAGCACAAAAGATGGCCTTTTGCATCATAAAAGGCCGTCTTTTACACTGCAATTCGATGCCTTTTGCATGATAAAAGGACGTGTTTTATAGCGAAAATGGGCTATTATTGGCATAAAACTAGACTGATTTAAGGTTGAAAATGGATGAAATATGACATAAGAACAGGCCAGAAGCAGTAATAAAGAACTCTGTTTTTGCTAGAATGAAAAATAATAATGACAAGATTTTTTACTCTTAAATCTTCATAAAATGGACGATTTATAACCATAAGGGAAAAAGTGAATATAAAAAGTCTAATAATATAACAATCTGAATATACACGCTCTGAGACAAAAGATTAAATACTTAATTTTTCAAACATGCTAAACAAATTACCTATACAAAGGCATAGTTTTCACCTCTCACGACATGACACTGTCAGAATACACTGTAAATATTGCCATAAAGAAATAAGCTTCAAAGATAAACAAACGTAAGCAATACTACGATTATAAAAAACAATATGGCCAAAGACCGGACTATACCGAATCTTTGGCCATACATGTTTATGATATTATTGTCAAATAAAATTCAATATTAAAGAGCAGCCCAAATCCAATCGTAGAAGAAACTGCAAACACCGCAAAGAAGCACGCCTGCAGTGCAGATTGTAAGAGCAAGCTTTGTATTGCAGTCGCTCTTGAATGTAGGCAGAGGATTCTCTGAAGTCTTGATGTACATTGCCTTAACGATAAGCAGATAGTAGTAAAGACTTATCACAGTGTTGATCAAAGCAACGAATACTACAATGTGTGTGAGGACAGACCCCTCCTCCAAAGCTGCCATGAACACGAAGAACTTGCTAAACATACCTGCGAACGGAGGAATACCGCCGAGAGAGAACAGCGCAAATGTCATAAGCAAAGACAGCTTGGGGTTAGTTGAATAGAAACCGTTGTAGGCATCCATCTTTGTAATACCGTTGTTGTTTTCCTCTACAACTCCGATTACAGTGAACACTGCCAGGTTGGCTACTACATAAACCAGTACGTAGTAAGACAGAGCAGCTACACCGAGGGCATTGTCACCGATGACAGCCAGCATGATATAACCGGCCTGAGAGATAGAACTGAAGGCCATGAAGCGCTTGAGCTCTTTCTGACGGATGGCAAACAGGTTGGCGATGGTGATGCTAAGTACAACGAGTACATACATAACGTAAGTCCAATACGGAGTAAGCGGAGCAAACACCTTCATGAGAATAGCCATGAGTGTAAATGCAGCAGCACCCTTAGAGATTACGCTAAGATAACCGGTAACTGTTGTAGGAGCGCCCTGATATGTATCGGCTGTCCAGAAGTGGAAAGGAACAAGACTAATCTTGAATCCAAGACCGCTCATGAAGAACACCATACCCATGACGTTCATTGTAAGATTCTGCTTCTGTGCAAGAACTGTTGCAACATCATCGAAGTAGAGAGTACCTACTCCACCATAGATGAACGAAATACCATAAAGCATTATTCCGCTTGAGAATGTTGCTGTAAGGATAAACTTGGCAGCAGCCTCAGCTGAATTGTGACGGTATTTGTCGAGAGCAACAAGACATGCCATAGGCACAGATGCCATTTCAAGTCCGAGGAAGAACATAAGGAAGTGTCCTGCACTCATCATGACGTTCATACCGAGCAGTGTTGATACGACAAGCATATAGAACTCGCCCTCTTTGAACGAAGTGTCCGGTCTGCTCAGCCACTTGCGGCTCTGAATAAGAACGATAAGTGTGCCGGCAGCCAATATAGTCTTCATTACATTTACGGCCGGAGTGGTAACATACATTCCGCCGAAAGCAGAAACTGCGTCATGCTGGAACACGCTGACAAGCACCTGAAGCAACATCAGTATGCAAACCAGCGGATTGAACCACTTGCGCTCACTTTTGCGAGATGATGCGAAATCGGCAATGAAGACGATAACAAGGATAGCCATCAGTGTGGCTTCCGGAATCATATTAAGAAATTGACTGTAATTCATTTTTCTGCTGATTTATTATATTGATGCAATAGCTGAAACGTTGTTAATATGGTCAAGGATTGGTATCATTGCATTATCGATAACATCGCTGACCCATAACGGAGCAAGACCGAGTCCTGCTACGCAGAATATAAGACAGCATACAGCCACGCGCTCATCCCAGGTTGCGTCGGTAAGTGTCAGATAATGCGGATCAGCAACCTTCTGATAAAGGATTTTGCCGACAACACGCAAAATGTAGACAGCCGTTACAACGATACTTGTACATGCGATGATGGTGCAAGTACGGTGGAATACGTCATTATTAGCAAATGATCCTACGAAAATAGTCATCTCTGCAATAAATCCTGAGAAGCCAGGCAAACCGAGGTTAGCCAAACCGGCAATAACATAACCAACACTGAGGAATGGCATTATCTTCATCAATCCGCCGAGCTTACGTACGTCACGTGTGTGTGTACGGCCGTAAATCATACCGATAAGAGCGAAGAACAATGCTGTCATCAAACCGTGAGAAAGCATCTGGAGAACAGCTCCGGTGCAAGATGTCTTGGTCATCATGAGCAATGCGAACAATACAAGACCGCAGTGAGAAACTGAAGAATATGCGTTGATATACTTCAAGTCGGTCTGTACACATGCTGACAAAGCTCCATAAACAACAGAAATTGTTGTAAGTATCAGGAATATCCATCCAAGCTCGTGTGCTGCATCAGGCAGAAGGAACATGGCGATACGGAAACATCCGTAACCTCCAAGTTTCATAAGCACACCTGCGTGAAGCATTGACACTGCTGTAGGCGCTGAAGCGTGACCGTCGGGGCTCCATGTGTGGAACGGGAACAGAGCGCCAAGAACGCCGAATCCGATGAATACGAACGGGAAGAACACCTTCTGTACTGCAACAGGAATGTTGTGCATTGCTGCAATCTCGAGGATATTCATTGTGGTTGCACCACTTCCGAAATATATTCCGATGATACCGAGAATCAACAGAGCAGAACCACCCATAAGCATAAGGGTAAGTTTCATTGCTGAATATTCCTTATGACCGCTGCCCCATACACCAATAAGAAGGTACATAGGGATAAGAGCAACCTCATAGAACATAAACATTGTGAACAGGTCGGTGCTGATGAAGAATCCATATACACCGGTGCTCAGCAGAGTGAACCAGAGGAAGTATTCCTTTGTCATAGGCTTCAGCTGCCAAGATGCAAAAGTACCAGTAAATACGATGATGCTTGAGAGCAAAAGCATAACCACTGATATTCCGTCAACACCTACAGAATAGGCGATGTTCAGCGGAGCAAACCAAGGTATGCTGTAAGTAAACAACATCTCATCTGTGTTGCCTGCAGCTCTCATCTGTATGAATGTAATCGTAAGCCAGATTGACAAGATCAAAAGACAAGATGCTCCTGCAACCATTACGCCACGTACCTGATTAAGATTGCGGGCTAACCAAAGTCCCAACAACATCAGTACGGGAAAAACTACAAATAAACTTAATATACTCATTTTACCGGTTTTCTTTTATAGACAAATACATAACAATACTAATGCAATGGTACCTGTGAGGAACCATACGGCATACTGACGCACGTCACCGCTCTGCCAGCCACGTATGCTTTCTCCGGATTCATTAGCACCCCAGGCCATAAAGTTCATGGCTCCGTCAACGACATGACGGTCGAACCATGCCAATGGTTTGCTTACACACTTGAAGATTATCTTGTGTGTAACAAACATCCAAACTTCATCCATATAGAAGCGCTTGTAAGCTGCACGGTGAAGTTTCGGGAACTTGCGGGCAAGCATGTCTGCAACTGGAGTCTCCTCACCTTTATACATATATGTGGCAAGAGCAATACCGCATATTGCAAGAACAGTGCTCAATCCGGCAACGAACCAGTTAGTGTGTGTACCGAATGCTATGCCGTTTGCTGAAACGAATTCACCAAACTCGAATACATGCAATGTTCCGAATATACCAACAAGCATAGTTATTACAGAAAGGACAATAAGAGGAATTGTCATTGTAAGCGGAGCTTCGTGAGGCTCGTGAGCGCCCTCTGCCTTGTGAGTTTCATAATAACTCTTGCCCCAGAAGATAACGTAATACAGACGGAACATATAGAATGCTGTCATTGCAGCTATTGCACTCATGATTCCACCCATGACAGGTGAAAAGTTATAGCATGCAACCAAAATCTCATCCTTAGAGCAGAAGCCTGAGAAGAACGGTATACCTGCAATGGCAAGACATGAAATAAGGAATGTCCAGTGAGTTACAGGCATATACTTACGCAGACCGCCCATATACATCTTTTCGTTAGAATGTACAGCATGAATGATACATCCTGCACCGAGGAACAGGCAAGCCTTAAACATGGCATGAGTAAACAGGTGATACATTCCGGCCATATATCCAAGTCCGTTTGCATCAGCATACTCTGCTGTCATTGCAACAGCGCCTGTTTCAGGATCAGGCATGCTTACGCCAAGTGCGACGAGCATAAAACCAATCTGAGAGATTGTTGAGAATGCAAGTACACGCTTGATATCACTCTGGCAGCATGCTACGGCTGCTGCATAGAAGGCTGTGAACGCTGCAATATATGCAACCCAATGCAAAGCCTCAGGAGCAAACTTGACAAATATCGGGAAAAGGCTTGCTACAAGATAAACTCCGGCTACAACCATTGTTGCTGCGTGGATAAGTGCGCTGACAGGTGTAGGACCTTCCATAGCATCCGGCAACCATATATGCAACGGGAACATTGCACTCTTACCGGCACCACCGATAAACATCAGGAACAATGCTGTAGGCAGAATCCAACCGGCCTGGTTGAGTGCTGTCATCTGTGCAGGTGACATCTGAGACAGGTCATAATTAAATGTACCTACGTAGAAGCTATAAATAAGGATTCCGATGAGGAAGAACAAGTCAGCAAAACGTGTTACGATAAATGCCTTCTTTGAAGCTGCAACAGCTGCATGCAAAGGATAGTAGAAGCCGATAAGGAGGTATGAAGAAACTCCCACAAGCTCCCAGAACAGATACATCTGGAATATGTTTGTGGCAACAACCAGTCCGAGCATTGACATTGTGAACAAGCTCAAGAATGCATAATAACGCTGAAAGCCCTTCTCTCCGTGCATATAGCCGAAAGAATAGATGTGGACCATCAAACTGACAGTTGATATAACGATAAGCATCATCGCAGAAATAGGAGTGATGCGGAAACCGATATTAAATGTCAGCAGCTCAGAAAATCTAAGCCAAGTAAAATCAAATGCTGTTACCGTAGGATAAAGGCCGGTGGCAGCGTCTCTTCCCTGTATCAGGAAATACTCAAAAGCTGTGTAGTAGCAAAATACTGTAACAATAGCTATAGAGCAAGTTCCGATAAGTCCGGCAACCTTGTGTGACATCTTCATACCCGCCAAACCGAGAAGAATGAATGTCAGAGCCGGCAATAAGAGTATTAAAAATACATAACCATAATCCATAACACACTAATTTTTCATGTTTTCAATACAGTTCACCTGATCACTATGGAAGTTGCGGTAAACATTAATAATAATAGCCACTGCAACAGCTGTTTCTGCAGCACTAACGCCAATGCTGAACAAAGTGAAGAAGAAACCTTCCATCTGTCCGGGGAACAACAGGCGGTTGAATGCCGCAAAGTTGATATCAACAGAGTTGAGAATCAGCTCAACAGAAATCAACATTGCAATCAGGTTGCGGCGGGTAATAAACCCGAACACACCTATAAAAAACAACAGTGCTGAAAGCACAAAGAAATATTCTACTGGTATCATAAGTTATTACTCCTTTCTTGAAATTACGATTCCACCAATAATGCAAGCCAGCAAGAATACAGAGATAAACTCGAACGGAAGCACATACTGATACTTCTCAGAACCCATCAGAGTGTGACCGATAAGACTCATTGACACTTCCTCGTCAGGCAGCTGAGCAGCCATGTCGATGAACTTGTTCTTAAGGAACACGCCAACAACAGTAACAAGGCTTATCAGAGTAATCAAGACGCCGAATACCACACGGCTTCCCTTCATGCGCTCAACAAGTCCCTGCAGGGTACGCTTGCTTACAAGCTGAATAGCAAAAATATAAATCATAGTTACACCTCCGGCATAAACACTTATCTGAGCAGCGCCAAGGAAAGTGTAGTCAAGAAGGAAGTATAAGCCAGAAACACCTAAAAGAACGAACAGCAAGAAAGTGGCCGCTCTCATTATCCGCTTTGTCATTACGCACATAAGCGCAGAACCTAAGATGACAACAGCAAGAATTATAAACATTACTATATTAGCCATATCTACGTTCTCCTTTTATTTAATTTTAGTGTTAAAGACGCCGATCTCCAGCGGAGCACCGCCATCCTCGATATTAGGCAATGAAGGTTCGTATTTCTCCTTGTTCAGATGCATAACGAGCTTGTCTCTGCCGAATGTAGAGTTCTCGAAATCATTTACGAACTTTATTGCATCATGAGGACATGCATTAACGCACAACTCACAGAACATACAATCGCCCAAATCGTAAATATAATCATCAAGGACACGTTTTTTCTTACCGTCCTCGGTTTCTATTGTCTTCTGTACGACCTTAATCGTACCGTTAGGACAAGCCATCTCACAAAGTTTACATGCGATGCACTTATTGTTGCCCTCAGCATCCTGCGGCATGATAAGGCGTCCGCGATGGCGTGATGAAACGTGAAGCGTGGTCTTTCTGTTCTCCGGATACTGCTCGGTTACCTTCTTTGTAAGATATTCGCGGAAGGTGACTCCAAGACCTGTAAGCAAAGACTTCAAGCCAAACTTGATTCCACCGAAATAAGATTTATTATTATCTTCCATTTATTATTTCATTTAAGAAATTAAAGAATCAATGAACAACAGTTTTTTATATTATCTGTAAATTCAGTAATTTTTAATTTTCAATAATTTGATATCTTAGAAATGCCATCCCAGGGCAACAACTATTGTCATCAGCACGAGGTTAAGCAAACTCAGCGGCATAAGATACTTCCACTCGAGCTTCAGAATCTGGTCGATACGAAGACGAGGATAAGACCACTTAATCCAAAGCAGAATCCATACGAGGAAGAAAGTCTTAACCAAGAACCATATGATACCGGGGATGTAGTCCATGACAGCATTGAATCCATCAAGTCCTGCTACGTGCAACGGCATCCATCCACCGAGGAACACTGTAGCTGCAACACCGGCAATGATAAACATGTTAAGATACTCTGCCAGGTAGAAGAAACCGAAGCCCATACCTGAATACTCTGTATGATAACCTGCTGTAAGCTCACTCTCAGCCTCAGCCAAGTCGAACGGGCCACGGTTAGCCTCAGCATTACCTGCAACGAGGAACACCAAGAAAGCTATGATTGCGGGGATATGGCCTTTGAAGATGAGCCATCCGTCGTTCTGAGACTCAACTATACCTGACAGACTCATTGTTCCTGTCAAGGCAACGGCGGTTATAAGGCAGAGGCACAATGACATCTCGTAAGAAATCATCTGTACAGCTCCACGCATAGCAGACACAACAGAATATTTGTTGTTAGAGCCCCAACCTGCAAGGAAGATACCTACAACACCGATACTTGATATAGCGGTAAGCAGGAATATACCTACATTAAAGTCGAGAATCTCAGCACCTTTATTCCACGGCATGAAAGAGAATGCGCCAACACTTCCTATAATAACGAGGAACGGAGCTATTGCATACAAAAGTTTATCAGCCTTGTCAACAGGGAAGATTTCTTTTATAAGCATCTTAACCACGTCGGCAAAGACCTGGAAGATACCCCATTTTCCAACGCGCATAGGGCCAAGACGGCACTGGAAGAAGGCGCAGACCTTACGTTCCATATATATAAGCACAATGGCGAGCATGGCATAGGCCATAAGAATAATAAGCCCAACCAAAACGCATTCAATAAGGATTGACAAGAAATTACCCAATCCCAGAGTATCTCTGAGAAGGCTGTCAAACCACGTTGTTACTATACTAAAATCGAACACTTTGCTTAAATTTAAATATATTATGAAATTCAAATAATAAAAGGCAGCTAAAGGCCTTGCGGCCGCATTGCACTTTTATATTTTTGATTATCTGTCAATATCAGGGATGACGTAGTCAAGAGTTGCACCGATTGATATAAGGTCGGCAATCTTCTCGCCGCGACAAATATCATCCATTGCAGAAACCAGCGGCAATCCCATAGGACGGAACTTGAGTCGGTAAGGATTCTTGCCTCCGTCGCTCTTAAGATATACGCCGATTTCACCACGGCTACCCTCACAACTTGTGTACCATTCGCCTTCGGGAACCTTAATGATAGGTTTCTGTTTGAGATAGAATTCTCCTTCGGGAATGTTGTCGATAAGTTGCTCAAGGATGTGAACGCTCTGCTCCATCTCGTCCATACGGACCATATAACGGTCGAAGCAGTCACCATTATTATATACAATCTCCTTGAAGTCAACCTTATCATATAGGTCGTAAGGATGATTCTTTCTTACGTCATTATGCCATCCTGTCGCACGTCCTGTACCTCCGGTACATCCGTAAGATATAGCATTCTCCTTTGAGAGTACGCCTACACCCTTGAAACGGTTCTGCAGGATAACGTTACCAGTGAAGAGATCGTGATACTCTTTGAACATCGGCTTGATATACTCACAGAGTTTCTTTACGTTCTTGACAAAGTTCGGATCGATGTCGGCCTGGCATCCGCCAATACGATAATAGTTCTGTATGAGTCGTCCGCCGGTTGTCTCCTCCATAACGTTAAGCACCTGCTCACGGTCGCGCATACCATATATAAATGCGGTGAGCGCTCCAAGGTCCTGAGCACAGCAGCTGTAGAACAGCAGGTGAGAATCAAGACGCTGAAGTTCATCCATTATGGTACGGATATACTTAATACGGTCAGAAAGTTCTATGCCCATTCCCTCCTCGATAACCGAAACAAGCGCATGACGGTTCATCATGGCTGAAAGATAATCAAGACGGTCGGTCAGTGCAAGTGTCTGCGGGTAAGTGTAGCTCTCGCACATCTTCTCGATACCACGGTGAATGTATCCGCAATGAGGATACACCTTTTTAATAATCTCACCGTCGAGAATGGTCTGCAGACGAAGCACACCGTGAGTAGCCGGGTGCTGAGGGCCGATGTTAATAACATAGTCGTCATCGGTGAAGAGTCTGTGCTTTGTCTCGCTCAGCGTACCGTCCTCATTGAGGTTATACTCAATGGTATAGTCTGGCTCCGGATCGTCTTCCAATGAATACTTGTTGTTCTCAGGACTCATGTCGTAGTCCTTTCTCATAGGATATCCATTGAAATCTGAACGAAGATACAGGCGGCGCATGTCCTTATGTCCGAGGAACTTAATTCCGTAGAAGTCATACACCTCACGCTCAAGCAGGTCAGCGCTCTTCCACAGATTGCTTACTGTAGGTATATACGCATTGTCGCGGTCGGCATTAACAGCCTTAACGCTCATGCGCTGGTGTGTTTCGGTGTTTTCAAGAATATAAACTGCTCCCAGTCCTTCTTCACCAAAATCTTCACCTACGATAGTAACGAGGAAGTCGAAATGCTTCTCATTCTTCAGTTTTGCCATCTCGCGGGCAAAATCCTTCAGCTCGAATACTTTATTTTCTAATTTCATTGCTTCCCTTTTAATTATTTAGAAACAGACGCATCAACATCATTCAGCGCAGCCGATGCCTGCTTCAGTTTTTCTTCGTCAACATCATTACCGTCAACAATGATAGGCTTTTTCTCCTTATGGTTAACACCGCCAAAGAACTTCTCTATCTTAACCTTTCTCTGAAGCTGCATCATGCCATACAGAATAGCTTCAGGACGCGGAGGGCATCCCGGAACGTATACATCAACAGGAACGATTTCGTCGATTCCCCTTACAACATGATAGCTGCTCTTGAACGGTCCGCCTGATATAGCGCATCCGCCGACGGCAACCACGTATTTAGGTTCTGCCATCTGGTCATAAAGGCGCTTGAACACAGGAGCCATCTTATGAGTAATAGTTCCTGCACACATTATGAGGTCGGCCTGACGTGGAGAGTTACGTGTAACCTCGAAGCCAAAGCGCGCAAAGTCATAACGGGCGCAACCTACTGCCATGAACTCGATACCACAGCAACTTGTGGCAAAGGTCAATGACCACAAAGAATTTGAGCGTCCCCAGTTGATAGCCTCATCAAGAGAGCCGACAATTACGTTTACACCTCCCTCGTGAAGTTCCTGAATGGTTTTCTCAAGGGTTTCGTTATCCTTAAACTCTGCATAAGGAATACTCTTGATTACTGGTTTCTTTACTTCCATTCCAACGCTCCTTTCCGCCATGCATAAGCAAGGCCAAACACTAAGACTAACAAAAAGAATCCGATACTGACCATAGCCATCACGCCGAAATCCTTAAGTACTACAGCCCACGGATAGAGGAAAACTGTTTCCACGTCGAAGACCAAGAACAGGATTGCAAACAGATAGTAGCCCACGTGCACAGGTATCCATGAAGAACCGTGAGTAGGAATACCGCACTCGAATGGCTCTCCCTTAACCTTGTTGTACGTACGCGGACCTATCAACTTAGCGATGACAAAAGCAGCCACTACCAAGAAAACAGCCGTTATAAAAACGGTAACTAACAAGATAAAATACATATATATTTTATTTAAAAAATGTAATTATATACAAACGCATGCAAAGGTACAATTTATTTTGTAAAGATTAAGCATAAATACATATTTTTATTTATGAAATAACTTTATCTTTACAAAAATAGCGCACCTCATCATAGAGAATGGTATGATATGAGTCCTTCGATAGGACTTTTCAGCACTTTTGACACGCTGAAGCCTTCAAGCCCGGCGGCTTCTGAAAGCTCGCTTTCATAGCAGTATGCCATGCTGCCGACACAGCCTACGGAACGAACTGAATTACCGTAAAGGGCGACATTGCGCCTAAAGAAATTACGGAAGTTGTCAACCACAATCATCCTAACGCTGTCATCGTCAAGATGCTTATGGACATACAGCGACATGCTTGCAAGAAAGCGGTTAGGCGTAGGCTCACGGTAAACTTTGCGTATTATGTCGGCAAGCGTAAGCCCCGACTCTCGCAGATACCCTTCGCGCACATCGGCAGACACACCGCCCTTGAACATTGCGTTGACAAAAAGTTTGCCGAGAACCGCCCCGCTACCCTCATCGCCAAGGATATATCCGAGCGGCGGCACATTGTCTGTTATTTTCCTGCCGTCATAAAGGCATGAGTTAGCCCCGGTACCCAATATGCAGGCTATGCCCGGCTTGTCTGCAAACAAAGCTCTCGCAGCCCCGAGCATGTCGGTGTCGGCACTTACCGTAGATGCCGAGGTAAAGCATGAAGAAAGCACTTCACGCATCATAGGCTTCATCTCGTCGCGGCACCCTGCTCCATAGAACCACACTTCTTCAATATCACCGGCATAAGAAATATTATAGGCAACATCGCAATTAATTATCTCTTGGATAACAGCCCGCGACTGCTGAAATGGGTTTATGCCCTGTCCCGAAATGCGCTCTACGACAAGGTTGCCGTCCAACACACACCAGTCTGTCTTTGTACTTCCGCTGTCAGCAATCAGTTTCATTATTATTAGATTATTTTTCGTTATCAAACATTTGGCAAAGATACATATTAAGTCTGAATAACTGCCGTTTTTTCATAAAAAACTTTAATCTACGTAAGACTTCACTTTATTAACGGCACACATATATGCAAATGTGCAAACATCCAAACAAAACACGCAACGCATATAAACAAATATTAAGTATCTTTTCATACCGGCCAAGACTTGTCAACAACTCCGACAGGCAATACAACATGACGGTAAGTATCAATCATGATGTTGTATTTAATGTCTTATCCGATTTTAACTTTCTTATGACAAAACAGAATTTATAATAATGATATTTCATGCCGTGAACAGCATAATAAAAAAATACAGGAACAGAAAACTTTTTGAAGGCAGCTGCACAGACGGTAGTAAAAAGTTATTACAACAGAATTTCTTAAAATAGACAATCAAACTGTGTCTAAACACAAGAAAAACACTGAAAACAAGTTGATTGACGGGCAAAAGACGGTGATTTTATGATGAAAATCATTGGATTCTGCATTCAAAAAGCCACAATTACACATGCAAAAGCATGCCTTTTACACTCCAAAAGACGTCCTTTTAGGCTGTAAAAGCATACCTTTTATAAATTAATGATACACATATCGCCACTAAATTTTGCATAACATACTATAAATCAGCACGTTATACAAAACATTGAAAATTGTGCAATTTTCTCATTAAAACATGAGTTTCTAACCGGCAAGGGCACTCTCAGAGCGTTAAACGACAAGAAAACAGAAAACTCAAAGCCTTTTATACTGCTATCCGAACAACGCTCTCAGTGCCTCTTCCACCTTACGCACAGGCACTATCTCAATGTTGCTTTTGGCCTTGTTAAGGCTCTGCATATTGTTTGCGGGAACGATAATATGCGTAAATCCAAGCTTCTCGGCCTCAGCCACACGCTGTTCTATACGGCTTACAGGACGCACCTCGCCGCTAAGTCCCACTTCGCCTGCCATACACCAGCCGCTTTCTATGGCCGTATCGACATTGCTCGACAGAACGGCGGCAATAACGCTTAAGTCCATGGCAAGGTCGGTGACGCGCAGTCCGCCTGCTATGTTTATAAACACATCTTTCTGTATCAGCTTAAAGCCGACACGCTTTTCCAATACGGCAAGCAGCATGTTGAGTCTTCGCTGGTCAAATCCTGTAGCGCTGCGCTGCGGCGTACCATAAGCTGCACTCGACACAAGCGCCTGCGTTTCAACAAGGAACGGGCGCACGCCTTCAATGGCCGAAGATATGGCCACACCGCTCAGCCCTTCGTGGTCTTGCGTAAGCAAAAGTTCCGAAGGATTGCTCACGGGGCGCAGTCCGTCGTTGCGCATTTCATAGATACCCAGTTCTGAAGTGCTTCCAAATCGGTTTTTTATAGAGCGGAGTATGCGGTACATATAATGCTGGTCGCCCTCAAACTGAATCACAGTGTCAACTATATGTTCAAGAATCTTTGGTCCGGCCAGGTTACCTTCCTTATTAATGTGTCCGATAAGAATTACAGGTATTCCGCTAGACTTGGCAAAACGCAGCAATGCCGACGCACACTCGCGCACTTGCGTAATGCTTCCGGGCGAACTGTCAACGGTCTCTGTGCTTATTGTCTGTATAGAATCTATTATAACAATGTCTGGAACAATCTCCTTAATGTGCCTGAATATGCTCTCGAGCGAAGTGTCGCACAATATCAGACAGTTGTCATTGTCGTCATGTTCTATTCTGTCGGCACGCATCTTCAGCTGATGAGCGCTTTCCTCACCGCTTACATACAGAATCTTGCGCTCAGGTATCCGCAATATAGTCTGCAGCGTAAGCGTACTCTTACCTATACCCGGCTCACCGCCGAGCAGGATTATTGAGCCAGGCACCAGTCCGCCGCCAAGCACCCTGTTGAATTCCGCATCGTGCATATCTATGCGCGGCTCGTCAACGGCAGCTATATCCGACAACAACACAGCACGGCTGTCGCCACTCTTGAAGGTGTGCCTCACGGTTGCGGCTGCCGACTTGGCAGCCATCTGACCTGTATCTGACGATATTCTGATTTCCTTAAACGTGTTCCACTGTCCGCAGCTGGGGCACTTGCCAATCCATTTGGCCGACTCCTGACCGCAATTAGAACAAACATAAGCTATCTTGTCCTTAGCCATAATATTGTTATAAAATGATATATGGAAAGGCTCGTAGGGCTACTGTAATATGTAAATTAAAAATGCAATGCAAATATGCGCAAACATCTACAAAACAGCGGCCTCAGCCCCTTTTCGATACAAAATTAGTGATTATTTTTTGAGTTACAAAATAAATCGCTAACTTTGCAACATCATTAAATACGGATGACTAATATCGCACATTAATAATAAAACCGGAAGGGCGGCCCGTGTATAATCGCCGGGCAGCCCTTTTAATCTTTATAATAAAAGTATGAAAGCCAAACATATTTTCTGTTTTTTGTTCACCATACTGATTCTCACTGCATGCGGACAATCGTATGAAGAGGCAAAAAGACAATCTAAGGCCGAGCACGACCGAAAAATGAAAGAAGACTCGCTGGCACTAAAAATAGGTGTGCTGCCAACGCTCGACTGCCTGCCACTCTACGTTGCCAAGGAACAATGTCTGTTTGACACTGCGAAAGCCGATATCAGACTTAAACCGTTTATGTCTCAGATTGACTGTGACGCGGCTCTGATAGCCGAAAAGACTGAAGGCTGCGTTACCGATCTTGTAAGGGGACAGAGGATGAAAGCCAAAGGCACCGGACTCGACTATATTGGCGCAACTAACGCCTACTGGCAGCTGATAAGCAACCGCAAGGCACGTATCAGAAACATCAAGCAGCTCAACGATAAGATGATTGCCATGGCAAGATTTTCAGCCACGGCACTGCTTGCTGACTATGCCACGGACAGTCTAAAAATGAAACCAGAGGAGGTGTTCAAGGTTCAGATTAACGATGTCGCGCTGCGCCTTCAGATGCTTCTCAACAACGAGATGGACGCCATGCTCCTTACTGAGCCACAGGCCACTACGGCACGAATATATAAAAACGACGTACTGATGGACAGCCGCGACAAGGACATGCACTTCGGCGTAATTGCGTTCAGGACCAAGGCCATGAGCGACAAGAGAAGGAAACAGCAGCTGCAGGAGTTTATAAAAGGATACAACGCAGCATGCGACACAATAAACAAATACGGCATACAGCACTTTGCGCCAACACTTGAAAAATATTACAAGATTGACAACAGAACAATAAAGGCTTTGCCTAAAATGAAGTTTCAACATGCCACGGCACCGAGAAAGAAGGACATCGATGCTGCTGACAGATGGCTAAAAAGACAATAACAATCTATGGATACGAAAGACATAAAACAGCTCGACGGCATCATCAAAAGCCTCGGCGAAAAAAAACTGGGTTACGGCATTCATTCTACGCGGTCGTTCGTAAGCGCACATCCATACATGATGTATGACGATGAACTTGAAAACATTGAGCGCGACTACACCTTGATGCTTGACTACATGAAACGCGGCTTCAACGACCCGCAGCGCAAGGATATATACAACAGTCTGCTCACAAGGCTATATAAATTTGTAAGCAACCTGCGCATATCATATATGTCTCAAAATATCCAGTTCTTTTCTGAAGCAACCCGAAAATCAATCAACCAGTCGTTCTCTAACGACAGAATTAAGTCGGCACTCGAGTCTTTCGTAACCGATGTGGCTATGCTCAGTCTTGAGCCGGAACCTGCAAGAACTGAAAAGAGCAAGGAGATTTACCGCACACACAACGACTTCATACAGGCTCTATTCGGGTATATCGTTGTTTCAAGACAATGGACCGACAATGAGCGCGACTTCTTTGAAGGCATATTGCTGTCGCCGGCAACTGACATTATTGACGCCCAGCTAATAACCAGCGCCATAACTATTGCCACAATGAACAACATGGACATCAACAAGTTTCATGTTCTAATCAACATATACACCAAGACAACAGACAACCGCCTGCGCCAAAGGGCACTTGTAGGATGGGTGTTTGCATTGTCTTCCGATGTAAAGATACATCCGCAGCTTAAACAGTTAGTTGCTTCGGTTCTTGAAAATCCCGATGTGATAAACGAGATTGCCGACCTTCAGAAACAGATAATATTCTGCATGAACGCTGAACAGGACAATGACACCATACAGCGCGACATCATGCCGGAACTGATGAAGAACAACAATCTTAACATCACCAGATTCGGAATAACCGAGAAAGAGGACGATCCGATGAACGACATCTTTGACCCGGGAGCATCTGAACGCGCCATGGAAAAGATGGAAGAGGGATTCCAGAAGATGATGAACATGCAGAAAGCGGGCTCTGACATCTATTTCGGAGGTTTCTCACAGATGAAACGGTTTCCGTTCTTCTATCATGTGGCCAACTGGTTCTGTCCTTTTTATCTTGAGCATCCTGAAATTTCATCTACGGTAGACAAGCTGAAGGACACGCCGCTGTTGAGCAACATACTTAACAATGGCCCGTTCTGCGACAGCGACAAATATTCGTTTACGCTTGCCGTGGCATCTGTCATAAATCATATTCCTGCCAATATGCGCGAGATGTTCAACACGAAAGAGGCTCTCGGACAGACCGTCAGCGACGAAGACCAGAAGCAGCCTGCCTACATACGCCGAATGATTCTGCAAGATATGTACCGTTTCTTCCGTCTTTTTTATCAGCGCAGCCAACTTGTCAACCCGTTTGACAGGCATCATTCAATATTTGTTGCCGACGACCTGTTCGACGGAACCGGACTCAGCAAAGTGTTCCCCGACTTGTGTTATTTCATGCTGAAGCATAAAAACAAAAATGCGCTGGCCAGCCTACTTCCAAAATATAACGATGAGAGCGATGCCAGATGTATGCTTACTCATGGCATTTATGAGCTTAACTTTGCCCACAATCCCGCCTCTGCAGCTAAATATCTTGAAAAAGCTATTAAGCTGCAACCTGACAGCCGCCGGGTAAAATCCATGCTCGCACGCGCATACTTTGAAACAGAAAATTATAATGATGCGGCAAAATGGTATGGCATTATATATAACGAGGATAATTCTAGTAAGACAAACGCCCTTAACTATTGTGTGGCTTTGTCTAAAGCTGAAAAATATGCAGAAGCAATCAACCTGTTATACAAGCTCGACATAGAATATCCGGACTCTATTTCTGTAATCAGAGTACTGGCATGGAACCTTATGGGAATGAACAAGCTACAGCAGGCTGAAAGAGAATATAAGCGTATAACTAAAAGCAATGAGGCTGAAAACGGCGACTGGCTCAACGCCGGTTACTGCCAATGGTTTATAGGTAATATTAGTGAAGCAATAAACATGTTTAAAACCTTCATGTCGTTCCAAAGCAAAAATCAGTCATACAATCTTTATGACGAATTTTCCAAGGACCGCAGTTTTCTGCTATCTCACGGCATAGACGAGATTGACATACTGCTTATGACTGATTTGATTAAGGAATAAGTTTTAACGAATTCAGTATTAAATAAAAAGTTATCGCGCAGATTGTAGAACAACATTTCTTACAATCTGCGCGATATTTTGTATATAGAATTTATAATTTCGGCCGTTATTACAAAAGCAGAAAAACATTGCTGAATGTTTTAAATGCTGTTCAATAATGCTCTCCTCGATAAAAACAGCCCGATACGACGACGAACTACAAGAACGGAGTAAGCAGACTGGCAAACCATCCTACAAACTTTTGCCACGGTGTGCGCCATGCATCCCAGCTTTCTTCTGTAAGTTTGAACGACTCTTTCTTGTCGCGGTCAAACATATCACTCAGTTCCTTCGTAGTGCAAGGGTCTATTATAACGGCATTCTCCTCATAGTCAAAGTTAAGACTTCTCGAGTTTAGGTTTGCACTTCCCACAGTACAAAAGAGGCCGTCAACCATTATAATCTTTGTGTGATGAAATCCCTTTTTATATATCCATACATCGACGCCGTGCTGCATAAGATTATGAACATTATAAAACACACAATCAGGAGTAAGCGGAATGTCACTATGGGCAGAAACCATTATCTCGACCTTGACCCCACGTTTAACGGCATTGCGCAATGCGCGCTTTAAAGTATTATTCAGCGTCAGATACGGATTAACCAGTTTTATGCTGTCTTTTGCATCATTGATGGCATCAGTGTAAAACTTGCGTATGATTTTATTTGTCACACGTGGCTCTCTGTTTATAATGCCCACCATCTTTTTACCAGCCGTGTCGCATGTGTCAGGTTTCAGACCTTTTATATAATCGGCACCATGATAACCTCTGTAATATTTAGCGCCGTAAACATTCTGTCTGCTGACCTTATTCCACATACGGAGAAATATTTTCTGAAGAGTGTTCACTTCATCTCCTTCTATTCGGCAATGCATGTCGCGCCACTCTCCCACTTCCTCGGTTCCGTTGATATAATAATCGGCAACGTTCATCCCTCCGGTATAGGCTATTTTTCCGTCTATTATAACAATCTTTCTGTGGTCACGATGAAACACATGATTAACCCAAGGAAAGTTTACAGGGTCGAACTCATATATCTCAATACCTTTGGAACGGATGTCTTTAAGATGCCTGCGCTTCAACGGGCGGTTGTTTGAATCGTTACCAAAGCCGTCGAACAGCGCCCTTACCTCAACGCCTTCGCTGGCCTTCTGGGCAAGAATATCAAAAAGAAGTGACGCTATAGAATCATTACGGAAGTTGAAATATTCGAGATGTATACTACTCTTTGCCTGACGTATAGCCTCGAACATATCATCAAACTTTTCTTGTCCGCTCATAAGAAGCGTAACAGAATTGTTGTGCGAAAAGGTTACACCCTCATCACGCAACTGCCCGACGATCAACGAATCTGAAGTCTGCGCACAGACATGGCAAGTAAGAAATAATAAAAAAGAAAAAATAAAGATCCTCATATTAAACAAAAAACAGCGCCTGCCCTAAAGCAGGCGCAACATATTATCACAACATGCAACGATAATGGTCGACAACTCCTAAAAGCCGATTGTCGTCATCGACCACCAACACTGAATGTATCTTGAATTCATTCATTATTTTTTGTATATCACTTATCTTTGTCAATGGAGAAACAACCTTAGGCGTACGCGTCATGATATCGCTTACTGTGCGATCGAAAAATTCAGCGCGCCACTTCTCCATCGCACGGCGTATGTCACCGTCTGTAATCAGTCCTACTATCTTATCGTCAACCACAGCAACGGCAAGTCCCAGCTTACATTTGCTTACACGTATTATGGCATCGCCGAGATGCATCGTAGGAGGTACGACAGGCATGTCTTCGGTACGCATCACATCACGTGCTGTCGTAAGAAGTCTCTTGCCAAGTTCACCTCCGGGATGGAACTGAGCAAAGTCTCTTGGCTTGAAATCCCTGACACGCATAAGGGCTACAGCCAGAGCATCGCCCATTACAAGCGTAGCAGTAGTACTGCTTGTCGGTGCAAGATTTAGCGGACACGCCTCTTTCTCCACTTCAACATGAAGATGAACAGTGCTGTATTTAGCCAACAATGATTCAGAATTTCCGCTCATTCCTATTATAGGTATGTTCATGTGAAGAACCATCGGGATAAATCGCAACAGCTCGTCGGTCTGTCCTGAATAGCTTATAGCAAGAACAACGTCATCTTTTGTCATAACGCCAAGATCGCCATGATAAACATCAAGAGGGTTGATAAAGAACGACGGAGTGCCTGTACTCGACAATGTGGCAGCTATCTTTGCGCCTATATGTCCGCTCTTGCCCACTCCGGTAACTATAACCTTTCCTTTGCAGCCATACATCAAGTCAACTGCCTTGTCAAAGTTCTCATCCAACTGTGGAAGAAGTGCCATAACTGCCTGCGCTTCATCCTTAATACACTGGATGGCATATTCTCTTACATGAGTTAATCTTTCGTTTGCGTCAATCATACAAAAACGTTTTATCTGCAAATACTTTCTATAACTTTTTCCAAATCGTCAAGATAAAGCATATTCGGACCGTCACTCAATGCCTTATCCGGATCAGGATGAACTTCAAAGAAATAGCCTGTTGCTCCAAAAGCCTTGGCAGCAAGAGCCATTGACGGAACAAAGCGTCTGTCGCCTGAAGTCTTTCCGCCACCACCGCCAGGACGCTGCACGCTGTGAGTGCAATCCATTATGACTGTAGGAACAATGTCGAGCATGTCTGTGATATTTCTGAAATCCACTACGAGATTGTTATATCCATACATGTTACCACGCTCCGTAAGCCATACGTCAACAGCTCCGGCATCTTTGGCTTTCTCTACGGGATATTGCATATCCTTTCCACTTAAAAACTGGGCTTTCTTTATATTGACTACACGTCCGGTTTTTGCTGCGGCAACGAGCAAATCTGTCTGTCGGCAAAGAAATGCCGGTATCTGTATTACGTCAGCCACTTCGCCGACAGGTTTTGCCTGCCAGCTTTCATGTATGTCTGTCAATATCTTTAAGCCATACCGCTCCTTGACATCAGCCAACATCTGCAAGCCACGGTCTATTCCGGGACCGCGGAAAGAACTTATCGAAGTACGATTGGCCTTGTCAAAAGATGATTTAAAAATTATATCGGTGTTAAACTTCTTGTTAAGTCTTACAAGACACTCAGCCACACGATTCAATAAATCCTGCGACTCAATAACACATGGGCCTGCTATGAAAACTTGCTGCATCTTAAAAGTTTCACATATTGATTAAGATTTGCAAAGATAACGATTTTGCGCATTTGCGCCAAATATTTAACACATATTGCTGCAAAACTGAAAAAAAGTAGTAAAATATTTGCTAATATTAAATATAATACACATCTTTGCAGCACTAAAGGATGTGTCTTTAGCGAAAGACGGAAGATACACCTATTTGTAATATAAAAATCATAGTAACTAAATTAAAGAAAGGACTTTTTATGAAAAAATTTTTCATGACCTTAGCTGTCGTTATGATTGCAGTATGCGCTAACGCACAGGTTTATTTGGGTGGTAACGTTGGTATCGCAAGCGTTGACAACGGAGGTAAAGATGATGACGTTACTGTTTACAGTCTGCTTCCTGAAATTGGATATAAATTCAACGACGATTGGGCTGTAGGTGTTATGTTCGGATGGTCTAAAGGAAGCCTGTCTTCTGTAGGCGGAGATCTTTATTCAAGCGGTACGACACATACAGTTGAATTCAATCCGTATGCCCGCTATACATTCCTGCACAGCAAACTTATCAACGTGTTCTGTGACGGCGGCTTCGGTTATAAGCATTATAACGGTGCCGGTGACCAGTGGTCAATCGGTCTGAAACCGGGTGTTGAACTCAAACTTGACAAATTCAGTCTTGTTGCTCATATCGGATTTGTCGGTTATCAGAAATATGACGGTGAACACGGATTCGAGTCTAACGTATGGGGAATGGACTTCGACGGAAACAACATTTCTTTAGGTGTATATTACAATTTCTAAAATTACACAAATTCTTATATAACAAATGGGCTGCACCTTTACAGGCACAGCCCATTCTTTTTTATTTGTATTCAATAATCTGCAGCAGCCTTAATAAAAGGCTTGCTACATATTTTATTTTAACACGAACCTGTCATTAGAATCAGGGATTAATAATACTGATGCCATCCTTCATATTCAGTAGGATCGTCTATGCCGGCATCACGCAAAGCTTCTTTGCGTTCAACACAAGTGCCACATTTACCACAGTGTTTTTCACCACCCTTATAGCAACTCCATGTCTCCGCATAGTTTATGCCCAAGGCTTTTCCCCTACGGGCTATGTCCGTCTTTGTTATATCTGTATAAGGAGCCATAACCTCAATACCGGGGTAAGTGCCAAGACGTGTCGCGTCACTCATTGCCTTTATAAATTCTGAGCGGCAGTCGGGATAAATGGCATGGTCACCTCCATGATTGGCTATAAGCACATATTTAAGTCCGTTGCTCTCAGCTATACCTGCGGCAATTGAAAGCATTATACCATTTCTGAACGGAACGACAGTAGATTTCATGTTCTCAGACTCATAATGTCCTTCAGGTATTGCATCAGCACCTTCAAGCAAAGAGCTTTTAAAATACTTGCTCATAAAGTCAAGTTTAATTACAATATGCTTTATGCCCAGCCTGTCACAATGCAATTTAGCAAATTTTATCTCGCGTTTATTATGATTACTCCCATAATCAAAAGACAGCCCAACCGCTATGCGATCTTTCATTTCATAAAGCAACGTGACACTGTCCATGCCACCACTTACAATAATAATTGAATCTTTCATATCACATGTGTTTTTAATACTAATCATTAAAATAAGCACAAAACGCATTAACTTGATAAACAAGACATACAAGAAGACTTAAGTAATAACGCGTTTGTACGGTTTTTCAATTTATGGCGTAAAATTAATAATAAAAAACATAAATCAGACATATTTCCGCTATAAATTTATTTGCAATATTAATTCTGTTAGTATTGAAGCAATATTACTTCTTGCCATAACAGCCGGCTTAAAAAACTGTATTCAAATTTATTGGTGTCCGCTAAAACTTTTTGCTGAACATTGCAATAAGGATTTTATCTCTAAAAGTGATTAAATTGCCAATATAAGGGCTTAAGATTTACTTTTTTGTAATAGAAATCACATTAATGCTTTTGCTTATTGTTTCTAACAAAAAGTAAGCCCCGAAATGTTAAAATCCATATAAATATCTATTGTTTAGCAACTTATATGATTACTATCAATTTTTACCGGACACCAATAATTCAAATTGATGAAAATCTATATACGACAAAAAAATTTATCATATGAATAAAATTAACATAAAAAGATATCAAACATATAAAAAAACTTTATACTTTTGTTCTACAATAAATAAACGTCACTATATTATTAGAATTGTAATATAATTTACAAATAAAAGAACAAAAAACTGGAAATAATTACATTTTATCAAAATTAGACCTATAACAATAATCTAAAATATTACTGTCCGGTAAACCATAACATCTCTTCCCCAACTT
>ULWB01057766.1_pt1 | contig 92631 bp, 79 predicted proteins | sample 1959891 | NCBI WGS metagenome assembly ULWB01 (sample SAMEA4835799, study PRJEB28245) | human gut metagenome | biome: gut microbiome; material: fecal sample | place: Denmark | collected 2008 | reverse complement strand
TGATGACGTTCTGATAGATGCGCCCGGTTGTTACGTTGTTGGCCTGTGAGGTCTGGATATTGGTGAAACGTTCGTAGTGACCCAAATCGAGGTCAGTCTCGGCACCGTCTTCGGTGACATAGCATTCACCGTGCTCGTATGGGTTCAGCGTACCCGGATCGACGTTGATATACGGATCGAGTTTCTGAATGGCTACCCGATAGCCCCGTGCCTGAAGCAGGCGGGCCAACGACGCGGAGATAATACCTTTACCCAATGACGAGGCTACACCCCCGGTCACAAAGATGTACTTGGTCTTTTTCGTGTTGCTTACAGCCATGATATATCTACTTCTTTCTGTATGTTTATTCTGCTTGATTGTTTTGCTTGTCGATCATGTCGATCTTCTCGACCAAAGTAGCCATCTCCTCTTTGGCTTTGGCGATCTTGTTGTTTACCTCGCGAATCATCGCTTCGGCATTTTTGCTCTTGGAGAAGAAGCCAATGTTGTTTTCCAACAGAGCGATATCCGATTCGAGTTGTTTCATCTTATTGTAGAGTCGGTCGCGTTCGAAACGCAGACGGCGACGATCTCCCCCTTCGGCAATCGAGGAAATCTTCCCTTTGAAACGCTCCAGACGATTCTCTTTGTCGCTGCTACGCAATTTGGCAAAGATGGCATCCACCGCTTTACGATACTCTTTCTGGATGGTCTCTTTCTGCTTGATGGGTACAAACCCGATCTCAGCCCAACGATGTTGCAACTCTTTGAGCGCTTCGAACCCATGCTCTTTGTTCTCCACAACAAACGACTTCAACTCTTCAAGCAGCTCCTTCTTCTTGGCCAGGTTCTCTTCATACTGCTGGTCGAGCGACGCGAAGAAGGCCGCTTTGCGTTCGAAGAACTTATCGCAAGCGCTGCGGAAACGTTTCCAAATCGCATCCGAATAGCGGCGTGATACCGGGCCGATCTCCTTCCAACGCTTTTGCAAAGCGATCAGCTCATCGGTCGCCTTTTTCCACTCTTCACTCTCCTGCAAAGCTTCGGCCGCTGCACAAATGTCATTTTTCAGATGGAGATTGTTCTCCATCTCCGCTTTGATCTGCAGATAGAAGTTGCGTTTGTTCTCAAAGAATTTATCGCAAGCGTTGCGGAAACGTTCGTAGATTTTGGTGTTATCTTTTTTCGGAGCAAAACCGATCGTCTTCCACACTTTCTGGATATCGATCAACTGTTCCGAAGCCTTGTTCCACTCTTTGCGTGTCGACAATGGGGCCGCTGACAACTCCTCGGTCTTGACACACAACTCGGTCTTCAACTCCAGATTGTGCTTCTGCTCCTCTTTGATACCGTTGAAGTACTCCTGATGGCGCTTGTTAATCTTGGTGCTGGCTTCGCGGAAACGCTCCCACAGCTGCTCCTTGAATTCATTGGCCACAGGACCTGTCTCTCTCCACTGTTCGTGCAATTTCTGCAGTTTGTGGAAAGCATTCACCGGTGAAGGATCGAGCACTAAGGCCTCAGCCTCTTCGCACAACTGCAATTTGGTCTCGTAGTTCTTTTTCAGATCAAGATCACGCAACTCCTTGTTGATCTTGATAAAGTTGTAGAAATTCTCGACATGCAGGTTATAGGTCTCCCACAGATCCTTGACATGGGCCTGAGGAACCGGACCGGTCTCTTTCCAACGCTGTTGCAGCTCCCGGAAGGTGTTAAAGGTCTGATTCAACGTTTCGTTGCTGTTGATCAACTCCTTCAGCTCCTCAATGATCTGCAGCTTGATCTTATAATTGTTTTCCTTCTCTTCCTCAAGTTTGGCAATGAATTCATTGCGTTTGGTGCGGTATTCGGCAAACAGCTCCTTGAGTCGCTGTTCAGCATCGTCCGGCGTCGGAACAAACTCTTCGAGCTTTCCGCCAGCCTCGACAAATGCACGACGTGCACGCTCAACCTCCGCACGGTAGGTCTTATAAAAAGCGATCTTGATTGCCTCAACATCCCGACGAATGGTCTGGACCGGCTTGTTGGCCAACAGATCGGCCAAAATATCCAACAACTCTGTTTTGGATTTGCCGTTGTAGTCGGTCGGCGCCGCACTCTCTTTTGGCGTCTCATCAATGGCGGCGGATTCATCCTCGCCCTCCAGCTCGAATTCCGGCGCATTGGCTGCCAGTTCAGCCTCCTCGTCAGAAAAATCAACCGAAGAGGTCACAGCTTCAGGATCGTTTTCAACAACAGCAGCATTCGACTCTGCTGGAGATGGTGCCGGCTCTGTGGCAGCCGGAGTAGTCGCTTGCGCATCCGCGGGGTTCGATACAACCCCGGATTGTTCCTCAGGAACAGGGATCTTGTCAGTTTCAGTACTCATCGTGCACGATTTATTTGCCTGCATTTTACAGGATTTTATCAACAAATGTAGGTGTTTTTTGATAAAATATCACAGCTTACTGCTAAAAAGTTCCCCAATAACCTTATATGTAGGAATATTTTGCCTGCTTAACCTTAAATTAATATAATTTGATGTATTTTGTGGGCACAATTTAAACCGCATAATGAGATATGAAGCAACGGATTCTGCTGGTCGACGATGAAGCGGATATTTTGGAGTTCATCAGCTATAACCTGATCAAAGAGGGGTACGAAGTGTACACCGCAACCAACGGCGTACAGGCTTTGGAGAAGGCCCGGGAGGTTCATCCGCATCTGATTCTGCTCGATGTGATGATGCCGGAGATGGATGGAATCGAAACCTGTCAGGAGATCCGCAAAATCGATGACCTGAAAAATACGCTGATCGCCTTTCTGACGGCTCGAGGAGAGGACTATTCGCAAATCGCCGGATTTGAGGCGGGGGCTGACGACTATATCGCCAAGCCAATTCGGGTCAAAGTGTTGGTGAGCCGCATCAAAGCTCTCCTCAAACGGTTTGAATCCCGCCCAATCGAGGCTCCGGTGCAGGAGCGTTCAATTGTGATCGACCGGGAACGTTATCTCGTGCTCAAAGAGGGCAAAGAGATCGTCCTGCCTCGCAAAGAGTTTGAACTGCTGGCCCTACTCTACTCCAAACCCCAAAAGGTCTTTTCACGCGAAGTAATCTTTGCTAATGTTTGGGGAAATGATGTCATTGTCGGAGACCGTACCATCGACGTCCATATCCGAAAATTGCGTGAAAAACTCGGCGATCACCATATCGTTACGGTCAAAGGGGTCGGATACAAATATGAAGACTAAAAAATCATTCGATTTCCCTTCCCATTTCAATGTCGTTTTCCTACCTTTGTGTGGCTTGTGGATCGCAGCCGCCACGAGACGTGATGGACGACTCCCCAGAGTTGTAAAAAGTTGTAACCTGATGCTGACGGAGATGTCCTCAGAGCGTTTTGTTAGCCCTTGCTGTCTGGCGTGACACGAAATCCGTGTTCGAAAGGGACGGGTGGGCTACTGCGATCGTCAACAACCGATCATCGTGTTGTTGATAGAGCCTGTATGTGCACTTGAAGTATAATATATAAATTGTCAAAGTCATGGAATTCGTTGAAAGAATCAAGGCGAAAGCCGCACAAGACATCAAGACGATCGTATTACCTGAGGCAGCTGAAGAACGAAACATCAAAGCTGCCAACCAAATCCTCAAAGAGGGATTTGCTAAATTGGTGCTGATCGGTGACCCCGATAAGATTCATCATCTGGCATCTGAATATTACCTCGACCAGATCGATAAAGCTGTGATTGTCGATCCGCTGAACAACCCCAAAAAAGAGGAGTATGTCGAACTGATGCTGAAACTTCGTGCCAGCAAAGGGCTGACCCGTGAGCAGGCCGAAAAGCTGATCGTCGATCCGCTCTATTTGGGTGCCCTGATGGTCAAAAATGGGGACGTCGATGGCGAAGTTGCCGGTGCCAATAACGCTACGGGTGATGTATTGCGTCCAGCCTTCCAATATGTGAAAACCATGCCGGGTATCAGTGTGGTTTCGGGTGCATTTATCATGATCATTCCCGATACCATGTTCGGCGAACACGGTATGATGGTCTTTGCTGACTGCGCCGTACATCCCAACCCTACGGCTGAAGAGTTGGCTCAGATCGCTGTGATGACGGGTCGTACTACCCGTGTGATTGCCGGTTTCGAGCCTCGTATCGCCATGTTGAGCTTCTCGACCAAAGGCTCTGCTAAAAACGAAATCGTTGACAAGGTGATTGCTGCTACTCATCTGGCTCAGCAGATGGATCCGACGCTGATGATCGATGGCGAATTGCAGGCTGATGCGGCAATTATCCCGGGTATCGGTGCGAAGAAAGCTCCCGGAAGCAAAATCGCTGGTAAAGCCAACGTATTGGTATTCCCCTCATTGGAGGTTGGTAATATCGCCTACAAATTGGTACAGCGCATGGCCCATGCCGAGGCGATTGGCCCGATTCTGCAGGGCATGGCCGCTCCGATCAACGACCTTTCACGCGGTTGTTCGGTGGATGATATCGTCAATCTGGTGGCCATCACTGCTTGCCAGGCCGGCGGTATGAAATAAACGGAAGCTGAAAATCTTATCAACCTCATTGTAACAATGACTATTCTTGTTTTGAATTGCGGAAGTTCCTCGATCAAATATCAGGTGATCGAGATGAACAGCATGAACGAAAATACCCTGTTGGTAAAAGGACAGGTTGAACGTATCGGCTTGTCGGACGGTTTGTTGGTACACAAACCCGTTGGCAAACCTCAATTTGAACTGACCAAAAGCATTCCCGATCACACCGTGGGAATCAATTTGATCCTGGAAGCTCTGGTAGATCCCGAACACGGCGTGCTGCACAGTATTAGCGAATTGTCGGCTGTCGGCCATCGGGTTGCTCATGGCGGAGAGTATTTTGAAGACAGTGCCATCGTGGACAAGTCGGTGAAACAGAAGATCGAAGCCTGCTTCGAATTGGCTCCATTACATAATCCGGCCAACCTGAAAGGTATTCTCTCGATGGAAAACCTCTTGCCTAACACGCCTCAGGTAGCGGTCTTTGATACCTCCTTCCACCAGACGATTCCTGCAGCCAACTTTATGTATGCCCTCCCCTATAAATATTATGAGGAGTATCGTGTACGTCGCTATGGCTTCCACGGGACCAGCCACAAATATGTCGCCCAGGTGGGTTGTAAATTGACTGGCGTTGATTTTGATCATTCGCGCATCATTACCTGCCATATTGGTAACGGTGCGTCGATCACAGCAATCCTCAACGGTAAGTCTTATGACACCTCGATGGGATTCACTCCGGTTGACGGTTTGGTCATGGGTACCCGTTGCGGTAGCGTCGATCCCAGTGCCTTGATCTATATCGCAGAGAAAGAGGGTCTCAACCTCGATCGCATGTCGAATATGATCAACAAACAGTCTGGTCTGCTCGGTATTACTGGTATTTCGTCCGATATGCGTGATATTCATGCAGCGGCCGAGAAGGGCGACAAGAAGGCACAGTTGGCCCTTGATATGTTCGTACTGCGTATCAAAAAATTCATCGGTCAGTACGCTGCACTGATGGGTGGAGCCGACCTGATTGTCTTTACGGGCGGTGTCGGTGAAAATGATTTCATCGTACGGGAACGTGTTTGCGAAAATATGGAGTATATGGGTGTGCTGTTTGACAAGCAGGCCAACGATGGTGTCCGCGGACAGGACGTGATCATCTCCAAACCTGAATCGAAAGTGAAGGTCGCAGCCGTGGCTACCAACGAAGAGCTGGTGATCGCTTCGGATACGTTCCGTCTGCTGAAAAAACGTTCGGAATAATCTTTGTAATTCGATTGATAGGGAAAGTTCTCTCGTGCCATACGGGAGAACTTTTTTATTCCTATTTTTATCGCCAAAATCAGAGACACTATGATTACAAAACTCGAAGAGCTGGTGTCCGTCGTTCAGGGACGCCCGAAGAAAAAAATGGCTGTTGCTTACGCCCAGGATGAACATACGATTGAGGCTGTTAATGCAGCAGTAGATATGGGAATTGTCGATGCCGTGTTAGTGGGTGATACGGATGAAATCCAACGGATATGCATGGCTCTGGAAATCAATCCATCTAAATTTACCATTGTTCAGGCTGACAACGATGTGGCAAGCGCAAACCGGGCGGTCCAAATGGTCAATGAAGGTGAGGCCGATCTGTTGATGAAGGGTCTCGTTTCAACCGATAAATATATGCGTGCAATCTTGAACAAGGAGTATGGGCTGTTGCCTCCCAAAGGGGTGTTGAGCCATGTCGCTGTTTTTGAGATTCCGACCTATCACAAATTGTTGCTGGTTTCGGATGTGGCCGTGATCCCCTACCCAGACCTGAAACAAAAAATGGCTATTGTACGCTATCTGATCTCTGCAGCCCATGCCATGGGCATAGAACGTCCGAAAATTGCGGCGATTGCGCCGAGTGAACAGATGTTACCAGGCGTAGAGTCCTCCATCGAAGCGGCTGTCCTGGCCAAAATGGCCGATCGGGGACAGTTCGGTGATGTGATTATGGACGGTCCTTTGGCTCTCGATGTGGCGCTCTTCTCGGAGGTTGCACGCACCAAACACCTCTCCAGCCCGGTAGCAGGGGATGCTGATTGTTTGTTGATGCCAAATTTGGATGCCGGGAATGTTTTTTACAAAGCAGCCAACCACCTTTGCAATGCTCCGCTGGCTGCAATGGTCGTTGGAACAAAAGCGCCCTGCGTGCTGACTTCACGCGGTGATTCGGCAGCCTCAAAACTTTATTCGATCGCTTTGGCTGCCCTCAATGCTTAACTTACCAAATTTGCACATGGAGAAAACCTATCGAATCTTGGCGATTAATCCGGGATCAACCTCAACCAAAATCTCGGTCTTCGAAAATCTGCAAGAGGTTTATGCCGAAACGTTGCGCCATTCCAGTGACGAGTTGCAACCTTTCCAGTGTGTAGCGGATCAGTTCGCGTTTCGCAAAGCATTGATCGTCGAGGCGCTCGAAAAGGCAGGAATTGATTTGCAAACCATCTCTGCGGTGATTGGCCGTGGAGGGCTGGTCAAGCCGATCCCGTCGGGAGTCTACGAAATGAACGATGCGTTGAAACACGATCTGCTCCACTCTCAACTTGGGGACCATGCCTCAAATCTGGGAGGCTTGCTCGCTGCCGATATCGCTGCCATGATTCCTGGAGTTAAAGCCTATATTGCCGATCCTGTTGTGGTGGATGAGATGGAAGATGTCGCTCGTCTGACCGGTCATCCGCAGATCCGTCGTGTATCTATATTTCATGCACTAAACCAAAAAGCAGTAGCGCGAGCTTATGCCCGAACGCTTGGGAAACGTTATGAAGAGCTGAATCTGGTCATTGCCCATATCGGTGGCGGTTTTTCGATAGGGGCTCATCGGCATGGTCGCGTGATTGACGCCACCAATGCCATGGACGGTGAAAGCGCTTTCACACCTGAACGTTCTGGTGCTCTGCCTGCCAGACAGGTGATTGATCTTTGCTTCAGTGGTAAATATACGCATCGTGAAGTTCGTCGTATGATTAGCGGCGCTGGCGGCCTCGTCGCTTTAACCGGTTCCAGCCATGTCGGAGAGCTGATTGAACGCGGTAAAAATGGAGATCATAAGATTTTGCAGATCATTGATGCCATGTCATACAATATTGGTAAGACGATCGGTAGTATGGCAGCCGTGTTGCATGGTGAGGTCGATGCCATCTTGATTACCGGAGGGGTGGCTTATAACACCTATGTGTGCGACTATGTCAAAGAGATGGTGAAGTTTATTGCTCCGGTTGTGGTGATGGCTGGTGAGGACGAAATGCGGGCTCTGGCAGAAAACGCTCTGTCCGTGTTGCAGGGCAGACGACAACCTTCCGTCTATGCTTGACCTCGCAGAGTGATTTATTAATGATCCTTCGAAACAGGCGATGTGGCCGAGCTGTTTGACCATAGTAGCTTATCCAGTTTCATGGACGGTTGGTCAGGGATTTGTACTGGACAAGCCGTGTTGGATGGGTGTTTCGGATCAGGATAATTAAGCAAGCGACTTGATGTTGCACGGTTTGATAGTGCGCGTTGCTTGCAAATTAGGAATGTGCAACATTGTGGCTTTGTCTGTTACTTTTGAAGGATGCAGGCTGACTAAAAAAAGAGGAGCGGTTATAACCACTCCTCTTTTTTATGATTTCGTCCAATCAGAATTAACGAATCATTTCCTTGCATTTTGCTGCCACCTATCGGGTCGAATAGGTCAGGGCTTTGTGCTCGAGATTGAGTACATTGCCAATCTCCATGAAGGAGGCCCCTTTGGCGGCTCCAAAGCTACCACCCAACACAACAATCAAATCCTCTTTCGAAAGCCATTTTTTCTCTTCCAGGTAGTAGAGAATACTCAACAAAAAGCCTTCATGGTTGATCGAAGGTTCGCGGTAGATGGCGTGGATTCCGTACGAAATGGCCAAATGGCGCATTACGCTCTTTCGATAACAAACGGCAAACACCGGCTTCTGGCTACGGAAAGCAGCCAAATAACGTCCTGTACGACCCGACAGCGTGTCGATCACAATCGCTTTGACCGGTAAATTTAACGTGGCACGTACCGCCGAACGGCACAACTGAGCAGTGATTTCGTTGTTGATACGAACCAGATTCATCTCGATATTAGGGTTGCTGTGGTCCTTTTCGACCTCGGCCGCTACACGTGCCATCGTTTCGACAGCCTCGACCGGATATTCACCATTGGCGGTCTCCCCGCTCAACATCACGGCATCGACACGTTGATAGATCGCATTGGCCACGTCACTGATCTCAGCACGCGTCGGACGAGGATTGCTGATCATCGTATGCAGCATCTGCGTAGCGATGATAACCGGTGTTTTGCTTTCAATACATTTGTTGACCAGAAAACGTTGCGTCCCAGGAATCTTCTCGGCAGGAATCTCAACGCCGAGGTCTCCACGAGCCACCATAATACCGTAAGTTTCGTCCAGAATCTCGTCAATGTTGTTGACACCCTCCTGGTTCTCAATCTTCGAGATGATCTTGATGGTACTGTTGCGCTCTTTGATGATTTTCTTTACAGCCAACACATCCTCCTTTTTACGAACGAAGGAGTGCGCAATGAAATCCACATCCATATCGATGGCCCAGTTGATGAACTTGTAGTCGCGCTCGGTCACCGATGGCAGGTTGATCGGAACATTCGGAATGTTGACGCTCTTACGAGGTTTAATGACACCATGATTCTTGACGGTGCAGATCAACTCGTTGTCCTTCTTGTCCATCACATCCAGCTCCAATTCGCCGTCATCAATCAGAATGGCTGCCCCAACTGGAACATCGTTGTAGATGGAAAAATCATTTACATAAACACACTCTTTAGACGAGGGTTCATCGGTTTGAGTTCCCTTAATGCAGATCGTATCTCCCTCAACAACCTTAATACCCTCTTCATATCCCGGAGCCATGCCGGTAACCCGAATCTCGGGGCCTTTCGTATCGATAATAATAGCAATACTGTCCGAAACCTTGCGAACATTCTCCACTACTCGTGCCGCACTCTCCGTCGTTACGTGAGCAGAATTGATACGTACGGCATTCATTCCCGCTTCGTACAGCGATCGAATAAACTCTACGTCGCACCGTCGGTCGGAAATCGTCGCAATGATTTTAGTTCTTTTCTTCATGTTGTTCTCCTTTCAGAGGAGGTCCGTATAACCTCCCTTTCTATCTTTCTTATATCAGTTCTTAATCTCTCTATTGGAGCAAATTTGCACAGCAGTGCACAAGACTGCTCTGCCCAGCTATAAAAAGCTCAAAATGGCCAAACGGTACGAATCGAGTCCAAAACCCATAATCGACCCCTTGCAATTGGGAGCAATCAGCGAAATGTGACGGAACTCTTCGCGTGCCAGGATACACGAAATGTGTACCTCTACAACCGGTAATTGAGCTTTAACCCCGCCGATCGCATCGGCCAAGGCAACCGAAGTGTGCGTATATCCCCCTGCATTCAGAACTATGCCGTCATAAACGCCACGTGCTTCATGAATGCGATTGATCAACTCACCCTCGACATTTGATTGATAATAATCCAGTTCGATATCGGGAAATTTCCGTTTCAGCTCCTCAAAATAGGACTCAAACGATTGCTCTCCGTAGATATTTTTTTCACGAATGCCCAACAAATTCAGGTTAGGCCCATTCATAATCAATAATTTCATGGCGGTTGTCAATTTGCAGATTTGCTCAAATTCGCCACAAAAATACACCACCGAATTGAATATTTCGCATATTTTTGCAGTAAAATTTGGATAAGAATTTTAAGTGTTTGTTAAATATTGGCGATAGTCATGAAGTTGAGTGGTTTGGGAGAGTTCGGCTTGATTGGATGGATTCGCGAACAGTTCGCATCGATCCCAACTCACGGTTGTGAAGGAATTGGGGACGATTGTGCCGTCGTGCCACTTAACGGACAGGAGTCGATAGTGGTCACCACCGATCTATTGGTCGAAGATGTCCATTTTCTACGGACCAAAACACCTCCCAAAGATTTGGGTTACAAATCACTTGCCGTAAATCTGAGTGATGTGGCTGCCATGGGAGCAACCCCTTTTGCCTCCTTTTTATCGATCGCTTTGCCGCAGAACTGTTCGGCAGAGTGGATCGAAACCTTTATGGAGGGCTATCGAGAACTCTCAGCGCAGTTTGGGGTGCCGCTCTTGGGAGGTGATACCACGTCGTCGAAAGATCGCATTACGATCAGCGTAACCGCAATGGGCAAAGTCCCAAACTCCTGCATCAAACACCGAGGCGATGCTCGTGTGGGGGATGTGATTTTTGTTACCGGCGAATTGGGTGCGTCGGCACAAGGCTTACAAGATCTGCTGTCGAATCGGCTCGATAGCTCGTTTATCGCTTCACATAACCGTCCAAAACCTTTTATTAACGAGGGGATTTGGCTGGGAGAACAGAGCACTGTTCATGCGATGATGGATGTATCGGACGGGATCGCTTCCGATCTGGGGCATATTCTTCATGCTTCCGGTTGTGGAGCTGAAGTTTTAGTAGACATGATGCCAACTAATACTACTGTGGAATTGGCTGTTACCGGTGGGGAAGATTATTGTCTGTTATTCACGGCTGATGCAGCTGAAGCCTCAGTGTTACAAGCAAATTATCAGCAAACTTTCGGAACTCCGCTCTATCCGATAGGGAAAACCATTGCCGGAGATCGGATCGTTTGGATGGAGAACGGAGCAGTCATTCACCCTCAGTGGAAGGGATTTACCCACTTTTAATTGAAGAAACGATGAAACAATATAAACGTGTCTTAACTATTGCCGGATCGGATAGTTGTGGCGGTGCTGGCATTCAGGCCGACATCAAAACCATTTCGGCATGTGGCTGTTATGCCATGAGTGCCATTACGGCCATCACTGCCCAAAACACTGCAGAGGTGCGTGCAATCCATAATGTCCCAGCTGACATGGTAGCTGCACAGGTTGCTGCAGTGCTGGAGGATGTGGGCGCGGATGCTGTTAAATTGGGTATGCTGCCTACGGCTGAATGTGTGCAGGTTGTCGCTGAACTGTTGCAGCAATTTCAAATCCCCAACGTAGTGCTGGATCCGGTGGTTGTATCGACATCTGGATGCCGTTTGATCGATGAATCGGCGTTGGAGGCTATTCGTCGCTATCTATTCCCGCTCGCAACGGTCATTACCCCCAATATCCCCGAAACGACCTGTCTGACGGGAGTTGAGATCCATACTGAAAAGGATTTTGAGCAGGCTGCTGCGGCAATCCATCGTCAACAAGTTAAGGCTGTGCTCTTCAAGGCGGGACATCTCGATGCAGCATTGCTGACGGATTATCTATATGATGGCAAGGATTTTATTGATCGTTATCAATATCATCGCATCAACACCCTAAACACTCACGGAACCGGGTGTACCCTATCCTCGGCGATCGCATCCTACCTGGCGTTGGGTTATCCGTTAAAAGAGGCGGTCCGTCAAGCTGAAGAGTATCTGCATGGGGCCATTGTTGCTGGCCAGGATATACAAACTGGACACGGGCACGGTCCGGTTCACCATTTTTATCGATGGTGGCAGTGCGAGTAGGCAGTTCGCGGGATAAATCGTATATTTGTCAAAACAATTTTTAGTCGTGAGACTCTCCGTAAATAAATTCCTGAAAGATCGTAGGCTGTGGATTATCTCGATCGTTATTTTCGTGCTGTTGATAGCGGTGTTCGATAAGAATAATTTGATCGAGGTATGGAAGCTAAACCAACAACTCAAGGAGTTGGAGTCTCAACGGGACTACTATCAGCAAAAAATTACGCAGGACAGCACCATTCTGGAAAATCTCAAAAATGATGACTCTCTGGAACGTTATGCGCGCGAGCACTACCTGATGAAACGCGAAGGAGAAACAATTTATATCATCAAAGAGTAGAGGTAAACCTATGGAATACGCATATACTTATGCGTTTGCACAGAGATATTCCACTTTGGATTAGCCTTTACATACTCCACAATACGCCCAATCATCTCATCGAAGCGGCTCCATTCGGGTTGCAGATAGAGTCGGCACTTTTCACTGACCTTTGCCGCATTCTCTTCGGCCCAGGCAAAGTCCTGTTCTGTCTCGACAATCACCTTCAACTCATCGGCACGGGGAAAGATCGAAGCAACGGGCGGGTGTTGTTTTTTCGGAGAGAGGCAGATCCAGTCAAACTGTCCGGTCAATTCATGTGCGCCGGATGTTTCGAGGAAAATTTGCAATCCACGCGCGGCTAAGGCTTGGGTCAGGTACTCGAGCGGATAAGAGGAGGGCTCTCCCCCGGTAATTACAATGGCTTGAGCCGGATAGCTACAAGCCCTCTCGACAATGTCATTCACCTCGACTGGCGGAAAATGTTTGGGATTCCAGGTCATTTTTGCGTCGCACCAGCGGCAACCCACGTCACATCCGCCCAACCGGATAAAATAGGCAGGTTTACCCGTGTGAAAACCTTCGCCCTGAATCGTATAAAAATCTTCAACCAGAGGCAGACGACGTCCACCATCAAGCAAATCGAAATTATTCTGTTGCAAGCTCATAGATGTCTTTCAAATTTCGGCCCAATTGATTGTAATCCAAACCAAATCCAACGATAAATTTATCGGGAATCTCCAGAGCCGGATAGTCGATTTTGTAAGTTTTGTTATAGCTACTTGGTTTGAACAGTAAAGTTGCTACGGCAATCGAGGCCGGATGATGTACCGTTAATAGCTGATACAGGTGGTCAATGCTCCCTCCCGTATCCACGATATCTTCGACAATGATGACGTGACGCCCCTTAATGCTTTTGCTCAAACCGATCAACTCCTGAACCTTGCCGGTAGTTGCGGTTCCACTATAAGAGGCCAGTTTGACAAACGACACTTCGCAGTTCAGGTCGATATGTTGCAATAGCTCGCCCATGAACATGAAAGCTCCATTCAGAACCCCCAGGAACAGTGGACACTCTTTATGGGCGTAGTCATGGGTGATTTGGCGCCCTACCCGACTGATGGCTTCGATCAACTGTTCGTGCGAAATGGATCGTCGGAAAGTTTTGTCAAATAAAGTAACCGTTGCAGACATGGGTACTGGTGCTATGTTAGAAAGGTCGGACGATCACCGTGAAGTAATCGATTGGGCCTGTGTTGTCTGCAAAGATAGCATTTTTACAGGTAATCCGGTTGGCTATTCGATTGATCAGTTCGATGCGATCGTTCAGGGTGCTGCGTGATATGTGAAATTCAGCGTTAGCAGCCCGCGGTGGAAGAATGCACGGCTATCGATTGACTCTGCGGCACGGGTAAACCTTACGGGGATGTGTAAACTTATCTTTTCCCTATTTATGGAAAGGATTAAATCTTTACCAATACAGATGGAATGTGGCAATTGCCTATATTTTCATTACCTTTGTTTCACGATCAATTAAACCTGTTAAAAACAGCAATTATGACTCCCAAAGTAAGTATCATCATGGGCAGTACGTCAGATCTCAAGATCATGGAGTCGGCAGCCCAGTTCTTCGATGAGATGGAAATTCCATATGAAATCAATGCCCTTTCGGCACACCGTGTACCGGAACTGGTAATGGATTTCGCCAAAAACGCCCACAAACGTGGCATCAAAGTGATTATTGCAGGTGCCGGTGGTGCAGCTCATCTGCCCGGTGTCATCGCGGCACTTACTCCCCTGCCTGTTATCGGTATTCCGATCAAATCTTCCAATTCAATCGATGGCTGGGACAGTATTTTGTCCATTTTGCAGATGCCTTCAGGGATTCCAGTTGCAACCATGGCGTTGGACGGTGCCCGCAATGGTGCGATTTTAGCGGCACAGATTATGGCTACCGGCGACGAGGCCCTGATGCAGAAGGTGCAGAAATTCAAAGCTGATTTGGCCAAAAAGATCGAGAAGGCTAATGCCGATTTGGCTCAGATCAAGATGAAATTCAAGACTAACTAATTATGGACGAACAGCCCGTAAAAGCCGATAAACGAACAGTCAGGATGATGATCATTCTCATCATCCTGCTATTGATCGGCATTGCTACCCGTTGGACCTATATCAAAAGGGATATTGTCGAGGCTACTCGTAGTTTGTTCAGTACAGAGGCTCCAGCGGCTGATTCATCTGCTTCTCAACGCCCGTCTGATAAGTAACGTATCCCTCCTTTAGAAGTCGGTTGCGCCAATTGACCCGGTCTTGCCTGTCCGTATCCGCGGTTCGGTGCGAGCGTTTGGCTTACTCCTTTTCACTGTAACCCACAGAAACTTTCTGTAACCAATCTCTTTACAACCGATAGGAACGTTTCATTGTGATAATGGTCAGTAGTGTATGCTATCTGCCTGAGAAGTACTGGCGGTTCCCGTAGACACGTTGCCGTTTTGAGGCGATACTCGTCCTTTGCCGTATATTAATAAAAATCGATTGGTTCGGCTTTGACCGGTCGGTAACGGATGGGTTCATTTCTACGCCGGTTGGAGATGTCGAACCAACGGGAATCCATGAAACCATTCTTATTCAGAGCAATCCCCAGCTGAATATTTATCGTATTGAAGATTAAACTCTCATTTTTGATTCTGAAGCCGATCCCCAACGTTGTAAAAAAATCATTCTTAAAAATATTTCCGAAGTTGCCCAGCAGACCAAAATCGGCAAAAAAGAAACCGGCAATTTTAAACTGAGCAACTTGCCACGGTGTAAATATGACAGTTTCAGTGTTGAGCACCAATCGATTAATTCCATATATGTGCTCTTGCAATGTGCGCAGGTCAGCGTTGGCGTTGAATTCAAGTGTCTCCCGGAAACCATCTAACCGATTCCATCCTCGCGTGGCATTCAAGACCACAAATTGACGAATCGGATAACGCCCTTGTCCCAACAGTGGCGTAAAGTAGGTTAGTTTGGCTTGCAGTGTGGTGCGATAGAATTGTCCGCTGTAACTGTTCAGGTAACTACCCAGTCCAGCCTCGGTCCCAATATACCCGATCGGCGTGAAATAGCCGGCACTGAAGCGCCCTCCCAGATACCAACGATTGCCAAACTCTCCCCAAGAGTAACCCGCCAGGAACGAGGTGTGGTAGCCATAAGCAACATCCTCCGGAACACCATATCCGTAAATGCGGTTGGTCAGCCGAAAGCGCTCCTTGAAAAAACCAATGCTGCCCAACAGCATGGTATTGTTGTGAAAGTAGGGGTTTAGCATGTCGGATACCTCCGGCCGGTCCTTGTAATTAAGATCGAAAAAACGCGCTGTGAAATATAAACTGTTGCGCAGCGCCGGAAGCTCAACGGCATATCCACCCCATAGATCCAACATCTTCCACCGGGTGTGTAACATCGTGTCAGGAGGATAGTAGTTCAATAACTCCCGTTCGTACATATACGATGCTCCGGCCATATAGTCGGTCGGGTGGATAAATTCACGTGTAAATTCAGCCCCATAGTTGGCGTTGTCAAAACCCTCTCCCGCTACTACATAGGCATCCCAAAAGCTGCCGGCAATGTTGCGTTGTGTGTATTCAACCAAATTGCCGCCATAGGTGAATCCATGCCTCCAATCGACATAGGTGCTGACACTAAGCCGACTACCCCACCCCAGCAGGTTGTCATCATAGGCCATCACCCGAGTTTTGCCGTCACTCTTGAGCTCCAAATCGGCACTGATGGTCCATTTATCTCGAGTCAAAACATACATATCTACAATGGTCGTATCTTCAGCTCGTGGCACAAGAAGGATATTGACATCCGAAAAGTAGGGCCGAGATCGTAATAAACGCCGGTTGTTGGCAATCTCATATGGATTAACTGTGTCTCCGCTCTTGAAAAAGAGGTCGTTGCGAATAACCTCCTCGCGCGTGAGTCGATGCAGTGAGTTTAATGTTCTGTCCACCCATTTTTTACTCTCCTCGAAGACATTGTTTTGATAGATATAAATCTCCCCGATGGTGCGTCCTGTATAGTTGGCGATATAGCTGTTCTCCCGTTCGAGCAGCCGTTGCTCTTCGGCCGGATTACGGGGCGTAATGCGAATGGTGTTGTAGATAAAACGGGTGATCTTACCCAACTCTTTCTTCGACGTTTTGGTAGAGTCTGTGGAGAGTTGCTTTTTGCGTATGACATCCATCTCTACAGTATCTCTTCCTGACGGAAACGATGCCACTGCAGTATCGATTCCACGAAGAAACGATACCAACAGACACAATACTATGTAGCCACGAATGCGCATGATGGACAACTGCTACCGAAAATGCTCTTTGGGTAACGAATATAATAACGCATTTTAAAGATAACTATTATTTTTCTTCTGCCCTCCATGCTCTGGTAAACAAAACAAGCGGAACGAATCCTCTCGTTCCGCTTGTACGGTATCTCTATGTTATGTTGTAGTGTTATCTACGTGAGGCTGTATTAACGCACTAACCCCGAGAATCCCATGAAAGCCATTGCCAGAATACCTGCCGTGATCAGCGCAATGGGCACCCCCTTCATGGCTTTGGGGACATTCTCCAGTTCGAGTCGTTCACGCAGACCTGCAAACAGTACCAAGGCCAGGGTAAATCCGATGGCAACCGATACGGCATACACCACAGCTTCGCCGAGGTTATACTCTTTCTGAACCAACAGAATGGCGACACCCAAAACGGCGCAGTTGGTCGTAATGAGTGGCAAAAAGATTCCTAGCGCCTGATAGAGTGCAGGACTCACCTTTTTAAGCATGATCTCAACCATCTGCACCAGGGCTGCAATCACCAGGATGAAGACAATGGTCTGCATGTAGGTGATGTCGAGCGGAACCAGGATGTAGTACTGAATCAGGTAGGCCACAATCGACGCGATGGCCAGCACAAAGGTCACTGCGGCACCCATACCCAACGATGTAGAGACTTTGTTCGATACGCCGAGGAACGGGCAGATTCCCAAAAACTGGGACAGTACGATATTGTTGACAAAGATCGAGCTGATAATGATAACGAAATACTCCATCTTTATTTGATTTTAGCGGTTAACTTATTGAAGAGGACCAGCAAATAACCCAACACGATGAAGGCGCCCGGAGCCAGAATAAACATCAGCATGCCGTCACCTTCGATGAACTTCATGCCGAAAATCGATCCGCTGCCGAGAATTTCACGAACGCCTCCGATGACGGTCAAAGCCAATGTAAAGCCCAGTCCGATCCCCAGTCCATCCAAAGCGGAATCAAAAACATTATTCTTGGAGGCGAAGGCTTCGGCACGTCCCAAAATAATGCAATTGACCACAATCAATGGAATATAGACGCCCAGCGTGTTGTATAGGTCGGTGGCATAGGCCTCCATGCAGAGTTGCACAACCGTTACGAATGCAGCGATTACCACAATAAAGGCCGGAATACGCACCTGATCCGGAATCAGATTTTTAATCAGGGAAATAACAACGTTGGAGAGGGCCAGCACAAATAGTGTGGCCAGCCCCATACCCATTCCATTGAAGGCGGAGGTGGTGGTTCCCAAGGTGGGACACATTCCCAACATCAAAACAAAGGTCGGATTTTCACGAATAATCCCCTTCGTCAACAGTTGCAGTTTACTCATAGCTACTCTCCTCTCCTGTTTCTGTGTTTTGACCCGTAATTTGGCAGAAGACCTTGTAGGCGCGTGCTACCGCATCGGTATAGGCCCGGGATGAAATGGTTGCCGCGGTAATGGCATCGACATCCCCGCCATCTTTGCTGACGGCTAAATGAAATTCTGCAGGATTTTTCCCGTCAAACTGTGTGGCAAAATCCGATTTGCTGCGTTCCATTTTGTCGCCGAGCCCCGGGGTTTCGTGTTGCGATAAAACCTCTGTACGGTAGATGGTGCCATCGGGGTTGAAGCCGACAATCAAACGAATCTCCCCACCAAAACCATTGTTCGAGAAGGTCTCGATCGCATAGCCAACCGGTTGCCCGTTTTTGGTGCCGGTATATACTTTAACCTCACCGCCATCCACACTTAAGGCCTGCACCGAATCCCCAGGTGTGTTGTCAAACGGTGGTAGAACTTGAGCAATGGCCTTGGTCAACTTGGCTGTCTTGGCATCCGCAATCGGCCCTGCCGTTACCCGATAGATCACGCCTACAGCCAATGACGCCACCAGTGTAATCCCTAACAGGGACAGCACCATATTTTTCAGCGTACTCTTCATCTTCAAACTATTTTGAGGTCGCAGGTGCAGGTTTTGCCCCGAACCGTTTGGGTTTGACATATTTGTTGATGAGCGGCACCGTCGCATTCATGATCAGAATGGCAAACGACATGCCTTCCGGATAGGATCCCCAGGTGCGGATCAGCATGGTAATCACTCCGATTCCAATGCCGTATATGGCCATACCCCGCGGTGTCATCGGGGAGGTGACGTAATCGGTCGCCATAAAGATGGCGCCGAGCAGCGCTCCTCCTGTCAACAGATGGAACAGCGGATTCATGTAGTGCAACGGATCGATCGCCCAAAGAATAGCACTAAACAGCGCCATCGAACCCAATACAAAAACAGGAATGTGCCAAGTAATGACCTTCCTGAACAGGAGGTAGGCGAATCCCAACAACAGCGCCAGTGCTGCGATTTCACCCAGCGATCCGGCTTTGAAACCAAGCATCATGTCGCCGTACGAAATTTGTGCAGCAATATCGGCTGTGGTCTCTCCACCGCTTAATGCATTTTTAACAAATCCCAACAGTGTTGGTCCCGATACGGCATCGATACCTGCTTCCCCCTCTGCCGCCATCTCACCGGCCATCGAAGAGGCTCCCGAAAGGGAATCTACCCCTTCCGGAGTGACAAAAGTGGTCATCTGCACGGGGAAAGAGATCAATAAAAATACACGTCCGACCAGTGCAGGGTTAAACGGATTGCATCCCAGTCCGCCGAACGTCATCTTCCCGACGCCAATGGCAACCAACGCACCTACGGCAATCATCCAAATTGGCAAGGTTGTGGGGAGGTTGAAACCGAGCAAAACACCCGTGACAATAGCCGAACAATCACCGATTGTGGGTTTGCCTTTTAATAAGAAACGTTGAATCAGATATTCGAAAAGTACACAGCAGGCAACCGAAACGGCCGTTACGATTAGCGCTGGCATACCGTATACAATGACCGAAACAACCAACGCCGGAAAGAGTGCGATCAGCACATCTGCCATCAAGCGGGTGGTCGAAACCGGCGCATGAATGTGTGGCGAAGGCGATACGATTAATTTTTTATTCATTGGGTTAATATGCAGATTTCATTCAGATTATCACACGTAATCTCTGAATTTGATTTAACAATTCTTACGGGCTCGGATGCGTTTCATCGTTTCGGCTTTGCCCACCCGGATATAATCCAACAACGGAATGGATGCCGGGCAGGTGTAGGCACAAGAGCCACATTCGATACAATCGGTGATGCGCAATGGTTCCAGGTCATCGAAACGTTTGAGCCGCGTTAACTTATTGAGCAGGTAGGGCTCGAGTCCCATCGGGCAAACCCCGACACATTTCGCACATTTGATGCAGCTGCTGGCAGGTGTACGCAACGATTCACGGTTACGCATGATCACAATGCCCGATGTTCCTTTGGTAACCGGAGCGTCGATATTGGCCAGAGCACGTCCCATCATCGGGCCTCCATTGATCACCTTAAGTGCATCTTGAGGCATTCCTCCACAAAGATCAATCAATGAACTGATTGGAGTGCCGATTCGTACCATGAAATTGGATGGATCACGCAACGTTTTGCCCGTTACGGTTACCACCCGCTCAATCAGAGGTTTGTTTTTTTGAACAGCTTCGTAAACGGCCAGAGCGGTTCCGATATTTTGAACCACCACGCCGACATGGATCGGCAGCCCCCCGGAAGGGACAGCTTTGCCGGTAATGGCCTGAATTAGCTGTTTCTCGCCCCCTTGCGGATATTTGGTGCGCAACGGGACAATCTCAATGTGCGGATATCCGGCAGCCAAGGTGGTCAGATGAGAGATCGCTTCCGGTTTGTTATCTTCGATACCGATGTAGGCTTTGTTGACATCCAGTGCCTTGCAAAGAATCTGAACGCCAACCAACACTTCGGATCCCCGCTCCAGCATGGTCCGATAATCCGAGGTCAAGTAGGGTTCGCATTCAACCCCATTGATGATCAGGCATTCTGCCTTTTGTCCGGCTGGAATGCTCAATTTGACATGGGCCGGGAAGGTCGCACCTCCCATGCCGACAAGACCGGCAGCTGCAATCTTGTCGATAATTTCTTTGGGGGTCAGATGGCAGGATTGAATCAGGGCATCGCTGCGATCGATGGTTTCGAGCCACTCATCCCCTTCGCGTTCAATAACAATGGCCGGTTTGCGCAGACCCGCACCGTCGGGTAGCGAATCGACGGCAGTGACAACTCCCGAAATGGGGCTGTGCACATTGGCCGATACAAACCCTGAGCTCTGTCCAATTAATTGTCCCACTTTAACGTGATCGCCCTTAGCCACGCAAGGAGTAGCCGGAGCTCCGATGTGTTGCGAGAGTGGTACTATCACCCGATCCGGCAGCGGAGCAACCGTAATCGGGGAATTTTTACTGATTTTATTGCCGGGAGGATGAATGCCTCCTATTTTGAAGCTTCTCAACATAGCATATTAAAAAAGAGTCTGATCAGCCGAACGGTCTGTTTTGCCGGAAACAGGTGCCGCTGAGCGTGTCGAGAATGATTGTTCTGTTTGTTCAGGTTGACCCTGCATCACAGGTTCTTTTACGGCTTTGGAAGCGGCTGGTTCGGTTGGTTTATCCGGTGTCGTTTTAGGCTGGCCGGCCGGTTTGGCTTGCGGACGAGGTGGAAAATTTACCTCAACAATGGCTCCCGTAGGACACTCTGCAACACATTTGCGGCAGAGACGGCACTTGGCAGGGTCAATGTAGGCCAAATGGTTATCCAACGTAATAGCGTCAAACGGGCATATTTTTACACATTTGCCACATCCGATACAAGCAGCGATGCAGGCTTTGCGTGCGATGGCCCCTTTGTCCTTGTTGGAGCAGCAGACATAGATGCGGCGATTTTTGATCCCCTTCTTGCGTAACTCGATAATCCCTTTGGGGCACGCCTTAACGCAGGCACCGCAGGCCGTACACTTCTCTTCATCGACCTCCGGCATGCCCGTTATGGGATTCAGCGTCATGGCTCCGAACGTGCAGACATCGACGCAATCTCCTTGTCCCAGACATCCGTACACGCAGGCCGTTTCGCCACCGTATAACGACGCTTCAACAGCACAAGATGATGCACCGTTGTAAATATTGTTGCGAATGCGGTTTTCACAGCGACCGGCACAGCGAATCACCGCAACCTGAGGCTCCTGTTCAGCAACAGCTTTGCCCAAATAGGTGGCGATCTTATTCATCGCCTCAGCACCTCCGGCAGGACAGTACAGTGCAGAGATGTCGTCATTATTGACCAGTGCACTGGCCATTCCTTTACAACCGGGGAACCCACAACCGCCACAATTAGCTCCGGGAAGCATCCCTTCGACCACACCGAGCCGTGGATCCTCCTCAACGTGGAACTTGCGTGCAACAAAATAGAGTATAACCGCCGAAAGTACCCCTAACACGCATAGTACAATCACGGTAAAAAGTAAAGTCTCGTTCATTCGATGCTTTAATCTTATTCGTTTGTCTCTTTGGGAGCGATTTTGCTAATGGCGAATTGAATCTCCTTTTCAATCCGATCCCGCAGGCAATACAACACCCAATAATAGATAGCCAGTACCGCCAACCCCGACAGTCCGGCAATCAATTCGTTCACCCCGATCTGCAATAGAACCAATAACAGGATGAAGACCAATAAAAAAGGATAGGCATAGGCAATCATTACTGCTTTGATTCCCATGCCTTGTGATATGGATACATTGACAATCTCACCGGCTTGGTAACGATCGGCATCGATTGTTACCACAGAAAGAATGCGCTCTTCCCCCTCCTCCATGCCGCAAATCTTACGCGCATGACAGGAGCCGCATGCACTTTGAGGTTTTAGTAGCACCTCGACACAACCCTCACCGCTCTGTATGACCTCCGCTGTATGTGTTACGCTGTTTTTCACGGTTCGAGCAATCTTAGTATCCGTAATGACTGGTCAAAGGCATGATGCGGTTTTTGCCCAGCACACAACTCGACAGCCGTAAAACCGGACAGGATTGGTAGCGTTTGTGCTCATTGCGAATCAGCAAGCCATAGACGCGATAGACATCCTCCTCGTCGAACCCGGCATTGATAATCTCTTCACGGCTTTGGCCCTCTTCCAACATGCGGTACAAAATGGCGTCCAGAATATCATATGCCGGTAGCAAATTGGCTTCGGGTTGGTTGGGATGTAATTCCGAAGTCGGGGCCTTTGATAATGTATTGCGAGGAATAATTTCGCCGTTACGATTAATATAGCGGGCTAAATCATATACCTCCGATTTGTACAAGTCACCAATAACACTCAGAATCCCGACACTGTCACCGTAAAGCGTGCTGTTCCCTACAGCATATTCGCTTTTATTGGAGGTGTTTAACAATGCATAACCAAATTTGTTAGCCAAAGCCAATAACATGGTTCCCCGCAAACGGGACTGAATGTTGTCTTCAGCTAAATCAAACGGCAATTCACCGAAAATGGGACTTAACGTTTGGGTGACAAGCGCAAAGATCTGCGTGATCGGAACAATCTGGTAATCGATACCCAAGTTTTCGGCCAATGCCTTCGCATCTTCTACCGAATGGTCCGAAGAGAATTGCGAGGGCATCAACAGAGTGTGAACATTCTCTTTCTCTAAAACCTCCGTGGTTAAAGCGGCTACCCCCGCCGAATCCACGCCACCGGTCAACCCAACACACGCCCCCGATAGGTTGTTTTTGGTAAAGAAATCTCGTAGTCCGAGTTTGATGGCCCGGTAAACATTAACGGTTTTATTCTGTTCCGGGATCTTGCAGGGAGGAATGTTCGCATCGAGATCGACAACTTGAAAATCCTCCTCAAAACTTTTTAGTAAGGCGATGCACTCCCCTCGATTATTGAAAGCAGCCGACGAACCATCGTAAATCACATCGGTCTGAGCCCCGATGTTGTTGACACATATGACAGGTTTGGCTTTTGTGTAAGAGAGTCTGCGGTAAAAGTCGTAACGTTTCTCAATGCAGCCTCGCATATAATGGCTATTGCACAGGTTGACGATAATGTCGGCGTAATCTCCATATTGCTGTTCGGTCTTAATGTCACTGCCGACAACTACAGCCACCTTCTTGCCGCGAATCTTAATGTATTCACACCCCTCAGACGGCGAAAGATGGAACAACTCATCGCGGGAATCAATGGTCTTTTTCCCAATGTAGCGTTTGATTCTGCGATCCTCAATCAATGCTGCCACACTGATCGTCTTGTTATCCTTGTTTTGGCATGGCAGACCCACCAATACCGAAATGTTGTCGCAACATGAGGCAATTTCGACCAAAGACTCTTCGCAGAGATCCAAAAAAGAGACCTTATTGAGTAGATCATATGCAGGGGTGCCGCTGATGGCCTGCTCACTGAATACCACCAAATCTACTTCCTGCATCTTTGCCTGTTGAATACAGTCGATGATCTTTATTTTATTGGCCTCAAAGTCACCGACCGTGTAGTTCATCTGTGCTAAAGCTATCTTCATAACTGCTGAAGTTACCTGTGTCGTTTAGATCAGTTGAATTATGTTTAGTAGTTCCTGCAAATATACGATTTTTGTGTTATCGCGATACTTTTTCACATCTTCAAAACTGCAATAAAATGAACTTCACCACTCTACAATTGAAATAACAATAAATCTCAAAGAAATGTTTGGATAGCTATTGTAGAATCAAATTTTATCTCTATATTTGCACCGTCAAACGAAAAACATGGTGCCATAGCTCAGATGGTAGAGCAAAGGACTGAAAATCCTTGTGTCCCTGGTTCGATTCCCGGTGGCACCACTCAAAGAGACGCTAACGAATCCTTTAGAATTTGTTAGCGTCTCTTTTGTTTGTGTTTGTGCGTGGTTGATGTCTGTGTAATATTCGTCGTTGCTTCCTTCTTTGCGCTTCCCAGCTGGTTAATATATTGTGCCGCCAGTGCGAGTACATATCATTGGCATACAAAGTGGTAGTACTCTGTGATTTCCTTTACTCAACTCAGACTACAAGAGCAGATTACTTCTAACTACACCGTCACAATACAAGAATCTGCTTTATTCTACAGATTGTTTCGATAATCTATTGATCAATTTAAGACGACAAAAAGTTCTTCTCATGCATGTCCGGATCCGTGTGATAACTCACCTCTTCCCGGTGAGACATATAGAAAACAGCGCCTATAAAGAAAGAATGTCGTTCATCTAATAAATAAAACAAGCAGGGACCTGAAGTCTCTGCTTGTTTTTCCATGAACGGATTCTCTCGAGGCTATTCCAACCGCACTATGTCGATCGCTATGAAGGCGGCGGAGCCTATGCTTCTCCCGGATGATTCTTTAAGCGAACGTCAGTTCCTGTCCCGCATGCGGCCATGTTTCATTAAACAGTGGCCCGTTTTTGTATGTGGTTCCATCGCCCTTTTCAGACAACTTATTCGGCATTCTGTTTCAACCACTCCAGCCGTCGCTGATCTGGCAGATGTTTGACTCTGAAATTTTCGAAGGTGACATTGAAACCTTTCCCGTCCGGACAAGCTGCCATTAATCCAACCTTTACCGGGGTGTGGTCTTGCAACCAAGCGTTGCGCATCAAGGTATAGGTTTGGTCATCGAACGAATAAAAGATCTCAACAGCATCCAATCTTCTGACCGCCTTGATCCAAACATACGGAACCGGTTTCTCCAACGTAATCACACTCCAATCGGATGTCTTGTGGGTAACCACCGTGCTCAAATTGAATTTGCCATCCACAAACTCGATACCGGCCTTGATGTAATTTTCATGGTCGACCCGTAACATCAGACCCGCCTGGTCGAAACGCGCCTGGTAATCTCCGGTCACTTTAACTTTGACTTCAAACTCTCCCCCATAAGTGGTGTAGTAAAAGGGAGCGTCATCCACGGTGAACCCATAGTGAGAGATTCTCCAATAGTCGCTTTGTGGCGTCACAAACATCGAAAGCGATTTGTTTTCAATTTTCCACTGTTCCGGTTCATTGAACCATTGCATCTTCTCCAGTGACTGGGCCATGCCCACCTGTATGGAGATCAAGGCTGCTGCTAAATAGAATACTGTTCTCATTTTATTTATATTACGATTGAATTTCAAGCCACTCAAAAAAAAATCTTTAGAGGCAGTCCATGTGTCCAGCTTTGTCCTTTCGTCAACACTTACGGCGTGTAACCCTATTTTCGAGCGTCCTATGACTCGACGCATGGGATACTTTCCAATCACCCCGCCCGAGAGCCATTTTACGCCGTGAGCCACCTGAGACTCGTTGCACGAGGCTTACACGCTTAACGTCGTCTCACGGTCTATGTCGCAGTGGACACGGGGCTTCAGACTAATCAACAGGATCGGAGGGTTACGACTGTGGCGCAGCACATTTCAATAACCATATTTTGTCTCTACCTTTGCAAAGGTAGAACGTTGTTATCTACAATACAATGATTATAAATAACCATTTCTGGTGTGTCCTATGAGTACGGTCGATAAGTTGAATAGAGCGTTTTTTACCCAACAATTTTCCGATGAACTACCCTATGCGGAGCTGTTAAACCGATACAAGGCGATCGCGTGCAATTACGTCCACTTGGAGAATGCCATAGCCGTATTGAGCGATTTGCGTACCAATGTCAGTTATATCTATTACGGACGCTTTGCGAAGGCACTCGGTATAGCCGATCCCCTGACCGACCATCAGGTCGCATCCATCTGGGAAGAGGAGATCTTCAACCTAATTCATCCGGACGACCTCTCTGAAAAACATCTGCAAGAGCTCTGTTTTTTTCATTTTATCAAAAAACAACCCAAAAAAAGTCGGGCCAACTACTACCTGATGAGCCAAATTCGTATGAAAACAGGCAATACGGCAACGTACATGTCTGTGTGGCATCGCATGTTTTATATATCAATTCCGGCACAAGATACCATGTGGTTGGCGTTATGTCTTTATAGTCCCTTACCCTTTGACTTACCGGCCCAATGTTTGATTGTAAACTCCGTCAATGGTCATACGTCCGAATTGAAACCACACAACAACTCCCAAATCCTCTCAGCGAGGGAGAGACAGATCCTGAATCTGGTGGACAAAGGGATGATGAGTAAAGAGATTGCCCAACTGCTTTCGATCAGCAAACACACGGTCAGTCGTCACAGACAAGATATTCTAAGTAAGTTGCAGGTAAAAAACTCCATTGAAGCTTGTCGAATCGCCAAAGATTTAGGAATTATTTAATTCTTATGGCGATACTCTGGTGGGTAGGATCGGCTGAGACGGTTTGTCGATGCTTCGGGCTGAGATAGGCCCTCTCAGAAACTGTCGAATCTCAACCTGATTCAAACCTTATACATGTTCATGGGATGATGCCGTTCTGTCGAACTGAGGCGGTGTGTGCGTTGGTCTGGGAACAGAGAACTATTGCAGAATAGAGCCGTACGTAATAGCGGATGGCCCAGAGGCGATTGATTCGATTGGGATCCACAATGGTAGTTCGCAAAATACATTGGAAATGTGAAGCTTCAAATTACATCCTGCTGAAACAGCCTCGATCTCACCTGCAGACAACCCTCGCCCCCCCTTGTGTTCAATATGAAATTGAATGTGGAAGAGTGGACAGAGTTGCGAAAAAATCGATAAATTTGACAATGTGCGTTTAATCTTCATTATAAGCAGCGATTGGACCGGCGTTGTGTCAACCTCAACACATCTGCATAATAAAAAATAAATCGGATGTTTGACGCAGGACAATGTCCACGCAATTTTTATTGGATGCTTTGAGTTGAAAAAAACGAGGCTGGAGAGCAAGATATTAAATCTGTCTGAAGGGCCAATATCTATTGGCTCCAAACTGACTAAAAATCAAACGATATGAAAACAATCTTTGTATTTTTAATTACGCACTTCGAGGAGACCGAAGCATTGGGTACGGTTGATGTGTTGCGTCGTGCGGGGTTGAACGTTAAAACGGTTTCGTTGACCGGAGAGTCGGTGGTTGTCGGAAGCCACGGCATCCCTGTAACAGCCGATCTTTTGTTTGAAGAGGTGAAACTGGACGATGCAGAGCTTTTGGTGCTGCCCGGCGGTACCACGGCGTTCAACGATCACGAAGGGGTGAAAAAGTTGTTCCGAGACTTCTACGATACTGGTAATAAAGTGGCCGCAATCTGTGCCTCACCGATGGTACTCGGAGGCTTGGGTATCTTGCAAGGGCGTAAGGCTACTTGTTATCCTGGATTTGAAAAATATTTGACTGGAGCTGAACTGCATGTGGATGAACCGGTTGTAGTAGATGGCAATGTCATAACAGGTCGTGGTCCAGGTCTGACCTTCCAGTTCGCGCTGAAACTGGTCGAACTGATTGCCGGTAAAGAGATAAGCGATGCTGTCGCTCACCAAATGCTGCTAAAATAAGCAGATCCCCCAGGGGTGTCTTTGGAGGTGCCAATTAATATATAATAGACAATATAATAGTTATCAGCATTTTATTTCTGGCTATTTGAAGTAAAATACGAGAAAGTATATCATTGGGTTTGGCGGTGTGATATGCGCCCTTGGGGGCAGGTATTTGACCCTCTACCCCATGAGATCAATCAATAAAAATCCCCGACAAGAGTACCTTGCCGGGGATTTTTATTGAGTTTATTGAAATTGTCTTGAAAAGCCAATCCGCTATAATCAAACGAAAAAAGTGTGTCAGTTTGATCGTAGAGATTAAACCGTTACCATGTTGGTGCCTTTGCCGCAGAAGGATTCGAAATCACGCGTAAAGACATCCACTGCGTGATATACTGCATCGATGGCGACCAAACCTTCAATTACATCCGGAGAGATGGTTGCGGCACCGACACCATGTTTGGTCAACTCCAATGCCTGCTGCGAGTTCTTGAAGCTGGCTGCCAACACCTCGGTTTTCAAACCATTGTTCCGGAAGATGTCATGAATCTCCTTGGCTTCACGAATACCATCTACACCAAGGTTGTCGATACGGTTAACATAAGGAGCCGCATAGTCTGCACCCGCCTTACCTGCCAAAAAGGCCTGCATGTGCGTATAAATAGCAGTTGCCGTTACCGGGAAGTTGTGTTTTTTCAGAATTTTAATCGCTTTCAACCCTTCACGCGTAACAGGAACTTTAATAAAGGTCTTCTCTCCCAAACGTTTCCGGATCATGTGCGCCTCCTCATACATTGTCTCAGCATCACGACCGACTACCTGAACATGCAATTCGGCATCCGGACCGATAAAATCACGAATGGCCATCAAAACTTCGTAGGGGTTCTTGCCCTCTTTGGCCAAAATCGTCGGATTAGTGGTTACGCCATCGATCGGGAAGTATTCATACAACTCCTTGATCGCATCCAAATTGGCGTCATCAATAATCAGTTTCATAATTTAAAACCTCTTTAAAACCTCCAAAAAATCATCATTCAAATTCGGCGCAAATCTACTAAATAAATCCCTATCTTCGTCGCGGAATTTTGTAAAACAATATGTCACGTCATCGAATTGCATATGAAAAACGGGTTATTATTAAGATGATCCGTCTGTATTGCCGTTACAAAGAGGGAAATCGTGAACTTTGTACATCTTGTCGAGAACTGGCAGAATACGCACTGGCCCGTTTGGACCACTGCCCATTCGGAGAACAGAAGGGTGCGTGCCGTACTTGTCCGATCCATTGCTACAAACCGAACATGCAAAAGCGGATGCAACAGGTCATGCGTTATGCTGGATCTCGCATGATCCTCTTCCATCCGCTCGATGCGATCAGGCACCTGATGGGCAAATTGGGCTAAAGCTGAGCCTCCGTATGATTGGCCTGTGCAGAGTATAAATGGACATCCATCTGGGGAAATGGAATATTGATGCCCCGTTCATTGAACACTTTATACACCTTTTCATTCATACCGAAATAGACATTCCAATAATCGGGAGTTGCCACCCAAGCTCGTACCACAATATTGACCGAACTATCCCCCAAACTGTGCAATGCGATGAAATAGGCCGGATCTTTCAGAATGCGCTCATCCGCCTCCAAAAGTTCTCTTAAGGTTGCTTTGGCATAATCGTAGCTGTCTCCATAGCCGATTCCGAAGGTCCAGTCAACTCGACGTCGCTCTTCATGTGAATAGTTGTTGATAATGCCTGTCGAAAGACTGCCATTGGGAACTAAAATCGTCTTGTTATCCGGCGTATTCAGTACGGTATTGAAAAGTTGAATCTCTTTGACCGTGCCGGATTGGCCCTGCGCCTCGATATAGTCCCCCACCCGATACGGTTTGAACAACAGAACCATCACCCCGCCGGCAAAGTTTTGCAATGTACCGCTCAGAGCCATGCCGATGGCCAAACCGGCCGATGCAAACAGGGCAACAAACGATGTCGTGTCAATGCCCAGTACGCCGATAATGACTGTTACTAAAAACAGAATCAACACGATCTTTACCAGATTCTGGACAAAAATGCGCAACGACAAATCGACGTTACGTTTTTCCATAATGCGCCCAATGACCCGGCGAATGTAGCGGATCAACCATCGGCCGATAAAATAGACTGCAATGGCAATGCAGATTTTGATTGCGATGGAGATCAAACCACTGGTGATGTGTTCGACCACCTGGCGAAGAGACATGTCGGATAGCTCTGCCAGTTTTTCAGTGAATTTGAGTTTGTGTACGGTTGTATCTGCAGCTTGCTGTGTAGCCTGCTGGGCAGACACCAATAATGTTGTCAAAAACATAAGTGAAAACACTTTAAGATTGTGGAAGTAGTGGAGCAAGGTACCTTCGCTCCAATATACTTGTTTAGAAATCAATTAATAAGTGGCCAGGCGATCCTCTTGTAATTCAGCCCTCCCCTTTTTGTATGGATCATCCTATCCGATCGGGACATCTATCCATCGGCTCTGATCCAGTTGCCTGACGGTTCGGAATCCTGCCTCTTTTAACCATTGCAGCGCTTCAGGACGTCCACTGTTAATCAACTCGGGTACATGTGCATCAGAGTTGACCACAACCGGAATTCCCAATTGGTGAATCAATCCGAAATGTTCCCGGTTGGGATACAAAAAGCCGTTGCGATGCAAGGTCTTCGTATTGACTTCGATCATAACCTTCTTCTCTGCAATAAACGTAAAATAGTCATGAATCTTGTCTCGATACCATTTTTGTTCCAAAATTCCAGGTTCACACCATTGGGCGTTGTAGGATATTTTGTCAGCATGTCCGACAAAATCAAACCCACCTAATTCGATCATGCACATCAATTTGTCGAAGTATGTTAGAACCACTTGATGCAAATCTCCACCCAAATATCGTTCCACATTCTCCTTAAAAATTTCGGGGCGTGTGTCTATGTCGATGATCTCTCCTTCAGTCGAGTGCAGTAAGTGTACCGATCCAATCCGGTAATCTAACGGCAGATTCTGAAAATATGCATTCGCAGGATTATGCTGCTCATCCATGTAATCGATCTCTAACCCGATATATAGATCAATACGATCCCCGTATAATTTTTTGATGCGGTGGAATTCCTGTATATAGCGTTCGGTCTCCTCTGGATTGTCAATGGTCCAGCGGGTCAAAAATGGCAACGGAGCATGAGACGAAACTCCGTAACTCGTGAAGCCTTCTCGGATAGCCTCCTCAATAAAACTCTCCATGGGAGCTTTCCCATCACAAAACGAGGTGTGACTATGATAATTTGTCAGATTATTCATAATATACAAAATTAATATTTTCCTGTTGTGACGCAAAGAATTTATGATCATTGATACAACCCGATGAGCGTTCCTCACAATGTGTCAATGCAATTTGACCTGAAGAAATTGTGCCTGAAAAATAGCTTTTATTAAGATTGTCTCGTATGGAGTCATCCAGCCCCCTTCAGATGTTCGACATGCTATTTGGAATGGATAAAACTCGTGTGGTCTGGTCTGGGAAACGCCACTTGGAATAGGATTTTAGGAGCAGACTGGAACGCGTTATCGATTAGTTGTTTGTCAACGGCACGGATTGATGGCTGATAGCTGGCGATAAATGGGATTGATTGTTGATCGTCTTCGTCTGTGTAGAGCGAACGTTCGAGGCGCTGGTTCCAGCGTTCCGGCTCAATCTGACACAATGTGTAGACTTTGGTCGACTGACCGGTCGTGGTGATGTGGGCATAGATCAGAGCTTTGCCATTTTTCGTGCCTTCGGTCGTCCTCTGTAAAGCGACGCCACAAGCAGTGCGTCGGCGCTATCACAGCTGGTGCTTAGGGACAACTAAATGCTTTTAGTGCCGAAATTCGGAATCACTATATAGTAAACCTGTAAAATATATTTGATCGTGATCTGCGGCCGGTCTGCGTAAAGGATACGGCGTGACATCTTGGGGTGATGGCAGGCATGAATAAATAAATAAATAAATAAAAAAGCCCTATATATCATCGATATATAAGGCTTGGGTTCTTTGAGTCCTCTTTACTCCGGCCCCCTTTGGAGCGGAAAACGGGATTCGAACCCGCGACCCTCAGCTTGGGAAGCTGATGCTCTACCAACTGAGCTATTTCCGCAAAATGTGTCGCAAAAGCTATCCTTTACGACCCTGCAAATATCCGTTTTTTACTCGAAATATGCAACGAGATTTGCAAAAATCTAACGTTCAACGAACGGCTTCAAGCTGCCAGACGAATTAATCCATCTTCAGTACGGCTAAAAAGGCCTCCTGCGGCACCTCGACATTACCTACCTGACGCATGCGCTTCTTGCCCCGCTTCTGTTTCTCCAACAATTTACGCTTACGGCTGATATCACCACCGTAACATTTTGCCGTAACATCCTTGCGTACCGCCTTGACCGTCTCACGGGCAATAATTTTAGCCCCGATCGCAGCCTGGATCGCAATATCAAATTGTTGACGCGGGATCAGTTCTTTGAGCTTTTCGCACATCTTGCGTCCAAAATCATAAGCATGCTCGTGGTAAATCAACGACGAGAGCGCATCAACCGGCTCCCCATTCAACAAAATATCGAGTTTGGCCAGTTTGCTTGGCTTATATCCGGTCTGATGATAGTCAAATGAGGCATAACCGCGTGAAATACTCTTGAGCTTGTCGTAAAAATCGAACACAATCTCAGCCAGCGGCATCTCGAAGTTAACCTCTACCCGATCCTGCGTAATGAAGACCTGATTTTTTAAGGTGCCACGCTTGTCAATGCAAAGTTTCATTACGTTACCCAAATAATCGGCATGGGTAATGACCTGGGCCATGATATAGGGCTCTTCGATATGGTCGATCATCGTAGGTTCAGGCAGTCCCGACGGGTTGTGAACGTCAATCACCTCCCCTTTGCTGGTATAAACCTTATACGAAACGTTCGGAACCGTGGTGATTACATCCATATTGAACTCCCGGTAGAGTCGCTCCTGGATAATCTCCATGTGAAGCAATCCAAGAAAACCGCAGCGGAATCCAAATCCCAACGCCAATGACGATTCGGGATCATAGGTCAACGAAGCATCGTTCAGCTGTAACTTTTCGAGCGATGAACGCAAGTCTTCATATTGATCGCTCTCCACAGGATAAAGCCCTGCAAAGACCATGGGCTTCACATCCTCAAAACCGGCAATCGCTTCGTGGCAGGGATTATCCACATGGGTAATCGTATCTCCCACTTTCACGTCGAGCGAATTCTTGATTCCCGAAATAATATATCCCACATCGCCAGTTTTCAGCTCGTTACGGGGACACATTTTCAATTTCAGGACCCCGATTTCATCCGCATCGTACTCACTGCCGGTATTAAAAAACTTAACCCGATCTCCGGTATGAATCGTACCGTTGAAAATTCGGAAATAGGCAATAATACCCCGGAAAGAGTTGAAGACAGAGTCAAAAATCAACGCTTGGAGAGGTTTATCCTCCTCCCCTTTCGGTGCAGGTACTCGTTCGACAATAGCCTGAAGAATCTCTTCAACACCAACGCCAGTTTTGCCCGAAGCAGCTAAAATCTCTTCATGTTTGCACCCCAGCAGGTCGACGATCTGATCCTTCACTTCGTCAACCATTGCTGCTTCCATGTCGATTTTGTTGATCACTGGAATAATCTCCAGATCGTGTCCCAACGCTAAATAGAGGTTGGAAATGGTCTGAGCCTGAATGCCCTGCGTCGCATCGACCACTAACAAAGCCCCTTCACAAGAGGCAATTGCACGCGACACCTCATACGAAAAGTCAACGTGCCCCGGAGTGTCAATCAGATTCAAAATGTACTTTTCTCCTTTATAGGTGTACTCCATCTGAATCGCATGACTCTTGATCGTGATTCCCTTTTCACGTTCCAAATCCATGTTGTCGAGAACCTGAGCCTGTAGCTCACGCTGTGACAAAGTATTGGTCACTTCAAGCAACCGATCGGCAAGCGTACTCTTGCCGTGGTCAATATGGGCGATGATGCAGAAATTGCGGATATTCTTCATAGATATTTTTTCGGTGTGACAAAGTTAAGTAAATTTGCGTGTTTTAAAAATAACAGAATCTGCATGAATACTGTTGCCCGATACGCCTCTTTGGTCAAATTCAGCCATACGATCTTTGCAATGCCATTCGCTCTGACTGCGTACTGTTACGCTCTATGGAGCACCAATACTCCATTCGATTGGCTGCTGCTGGTTAAAGTTTTATTGGCAATGGTCTTTGCGCGCAATACGGCTATGGGGTTCAATCGCTATGCAGATCGTCGTATCGATGCCCTCAATCCCCGTACCGCTTCCCGGGATATTCCGGCCGGGCGCATCTCTGCCCGTCATGCCAAGTGGTTCGTGATTGTGAACGCTCTGCTATTCGTCGCCACCGCGGGATGGATCAATACCCTCGCCCTTTGCCTCTCCCCTGTCGCTTTGATTGTGCTCCTTGGTTACAGTCTTACCAAACGAGCAACCGCCTGGTGTCATCTTGTCTTGGGCGCAGCTTTAGGTATCGCTCCGGTCGGTGCCTATATCGCCGTCACCGGACAACTGTTCGCCATCTGGCCTATTCTGATGACCGGCCTTGTGATTACCTGGGTCAGCGGTTTCGATGTGATTTACGCTTTGCAGGATATTACGTTTGACCGGCAACAAGGGTTACATTCGATTCCGGCACGTTGGGGAGCCCGGGGCGCGCTCTTTATCAGCGTGCTCTTGCACCTGATCAGCGTTTATGCGCTCATCACGATGGGGCTCTTTTATGGTGCCGGCACATTTTATTGGATCGGAGCAGCCCTGTTTATTGGCCTGCTGTTGTTTCAGCACCTGTACGTCACCGCCAAACATTATGACCGCATCGGACCGGCTTTCGGACTGTTGAACGGTCTGACCAGCGTCTGCTTTGCCCTATTCGCCATTATTGATCTATACCTGCACTACCGCTAAACGAGCATTTATACCACTGTACCGGAGTGGAAAATGTTGTCTCTAATACGTGAAGTAATACTGGAGACGAATTGTGTTATTTTTTTATGTATATTGCTGACCGTAATGTATTTGATTGATCTAATCTAAAGATATACTTTTATTGTTTATATTTTGGCAGTGTATAACAAAAAGAGGGAACCGAAGTTCCCTCTTTTTGTATAACGTCATAGATCGCCGACCGGCGTTAGAGACTTGCCGAACGTTTGGCCTCCATCAGAATGGTAAAGGCCCGATGAATATCATCGTCGCTGATCACAACCGTAAACTCATTGGTCGTACTGATCACCTCGGCAATGTTGATGTTATCCCACGCCAACTCCTTGAAAATGTAATAGTACACGCCGGGACAAATGGCATTCTCAACCGGCAATTTAACCGTAATCGACGAAAGATTCTGGGTCTGAGCGATCTTGTGCTCGTTGGCAAAAATTTCGTCAACCAAAGGCACAATCGTACTGCTCACCACCAAGGTGGTTTCATAGATTCCCTGCGAAAAGGTGCAGAAAACATCTTTCATGTTGCGGACCCGGTCCAACAACGCAGCCTGTTTCTCGTACAACGTGGCCGAATTGGTAAAGGCAAAATCGGCCAAATTCGAACGAACAATGATGTCACCGATGTTCTCAACAACTTTTTTGAACTTCATGGCGGACATCAACTCAAGCCGCGGCACCAAACGGTTCAATGCCATAATCACAGCACTGTCGTTAACCGTTTTGCCTACCTGTTTCTCAATCTCCGGTTTGAGCTGGCGCGCCAGTGCCGAAAGGTTGATCAACCCCTCGACCAGAGCTCCCTCCAAGAAAGGCTTCTTCTTGATGACCTCTTCAACGGCGTTTGGAATTGTTAACATATCGCTCTCCTGTTTTGCAAATACCACGCAGAGACTATCTCTGCGTTTCATCTGTTAAACATTCCGGGGAAGTGTGTAAATTTATACCCGGCTCAAATTTGTTGCAAAAAAAACAAATACAACGGACAAAAACAAACATTTTGATATACTTTTGGGCAAAATTTGAATTAAATGTTTTATTTTTCAGCCAGTAAAGACAACTGAACTGGCAAAATGTGGCTAAAACAGTACATTAAAACCAGACAATTCCATTGAATTAAAAGCAATACAATCGATATGATCAAAGTCCTAAAATTCGGAGGAACCTCCGTCGGCTCAGCCGAAAATATGAAACGTGTAGCCGAGATCGTCCGTCGTGAGCAGGCAACCGTCACCGTTTTATCAGCCATGTCCGGCACTACAGATGCACTGGTAAAAATATCTCGTCTTGCCGCCGAAAAAAATCTGACAGAGATTGAAGAGGTGATCGACATGTTGCGTGATAAATATACCAACTGCATCGAGGGCTTGTTGGTGGCTCATCGGGGGAAAGCGCTTGAACGCATGGAGCTTTCGTGGGCGACTATTCGCAATGCGGCAACCTTCTTTCATCCCTACACGTCAGAACGGACGATTATTTCACAAGGAGAGTTGCTGACTTCGGCTATCTTTACCTTATATATGATCGAGAGTGGCAGTGAAGCTGTCTATCTGACGGCTCCGGATTTCATGGTAACCGATGCAGACAAGAAGGTAGATACCCAACTCCTTCGGGAAAAACTGACCGCTTTAATCGCGGATAAAAGCAAATTTTACATCACTCAGGGATTTATTTGTACCAATTGCAAAGGCGAAATTGATAACCTTGGACGTGGAGGAAGTGATTACAGTGCTGCCTTGATGGGGGCTGCAATCAATGCGGCCGAGGTGCAGATTTGGACCGATATCGATGGTATGCACAATAACGATCCACGCTATGTGGATCACACCTTCCCGATTCGCACCATGAGCTTCAGCGAAGCGGCAGAATTGGCCTATTTCGGTGCCAAAATCCTCCACCCTTCGACTATTCAGCCCTGTCAGGATCAAAATATTCCCGTCCTGTTGAAAAATACAATGGATCCGGAAGCTCCAGGGACAACCATCTCCAATAACGAAGATGCCAATGCTGGGTCGTTCCATGCCGTAGCTGCCAAAGACAACATTACGGTTATTCGTATCTATTCGGCCCGCATGTTGATGGCTTACGGTTTCTTGCGCAAAGTATTCGAAGTTTTTGAGCAGTACCGCACCCCGATCGATATGATTACCACCTCGGAAGTGGCTGTGTCGTTGACCATCGATAATGACGAGAATTTGGACAAAATCGTTGAAGAACTCTCGTCACTGGGTAAAATCGAAATTGAACGTGATAATTCAATTGTCTGTGTTGTAGGTCGTTTGGAGCATTCCGTAACGGGATTGGCAGCGCGCGTATTGGACAGTATTCGTCAGATCCCGCTCAAAATGATCTCGTACGGTGCCAGCCATCACAGCATCACGATGCTGATCAATACCAAAGATAAAAAACAGACCCTGCAATACCTGAACGATTACCTGTTCGACAAACACTAATCGAGCCCCTCGCGGCTACAAATCTGCAAAGGAAAGATGAGTGCAAGACAATACGTCTCGCAGTTAACGAAACTGGAGACGCCGTACTACTTTTATGACATGCAACTGCTGCACGATACGCTGACACGAGCCGTATCGGAAGCCTCCAAATATGGATACAAGATTCACTATGCGTTAAAAGCCAATTTCGATCCACGTATTGTCTCGGCTGCACTTCAGGCAGGGCTTGGTGTGGATTGTGTCAGTGGGAACGAGGTCCGCACGGCCATTGAGAGTGGCTGTCCTGCATCAAAAATCGTTTTTGCCGGTGTGGCCAAAAGCGATCGCGAGATTCGTTACGCTTTGGAGCAAAATATTTTCGCCTTCAATTGCGAATCATTGCAAGAGCTCCAGGTGATCAATGCCCTGGCTGCCGAAATGGGACAAACCGCCCAGGTAGCGCTGCGAATCAATCCCGACGTCGATCCTCACACGCATCAAAATATCTCCACAGGCCATGCCGACAGCAAATTCGGCATCTCCTACACCGAAATCGACGAAGCGATCCGGACGTTGCACACATTGCCCAATTTGCGGATCGTAGGGTTACACTTCCATATTGGTTCGCAAATCCGACAGATGGAGGTATTTGAAAATTTCTGCTTGAAAGTAAACACCATCAAACAGTGGTTTGCCGATCAGGGTGTCGAGGTACAATACCTCAATCTCGGAGGCGGTTTGGGTGTCGATTACGAGGATCCCGATGCCGAACCGATCCCAGATTTTGCCTCCTATTTCGGGACTATCCATCGTACCCTCAAACCCGCTCCGCATCAACAGGTGTTGTTCGAGTTGGGGCGTTCGTTGGTTGCACAATGCGGTGAACTGATCACCCGCGTGCTCTACACCAAGAAAAACGCTTCGGGACGCGATGTCGCGCTGGTGGATGCCGGGATGACCGATCTGATCCGTCCGGCCCTCTATCAGGCACACCACAAAATCGAATGTCTTACCGCACAAGGATCTGAGTGTTCCTATATGGTGGGTGGCCCGGTTTGTGAATCCTCCGATATTTTTGACAAGACGGCTATGTTGCCCAAACTCAAACGCGGAGATCTACTCGCAATTCGTACCGCAGGAGCCTACGGTTCTGCTATGGCCTCCCGCTATAACTTGCGTGATTTGCCCCGCAGTGTCTATAGCGATGAATTATAGCGATACCGTTATATTTTGTACGGGAAATTCTTCTGAAGGCTGTCATATTTTTGACGGCTTTTTTTTATTTACGTAAGAAAGTCAAACCCGGTTTTTGACCACAGTATGGTTTGCACAGGTTCATTGTACCTTTTCAAACCGGATTTCGCCATACGTTTCAAGATAGTCTTTGAAGAGCCTGTCGAATGATGTACGGTTTTTATTGCGAAAGAGAAGAGGCCGAGGTTGGTAAGGTGGTAACTTTTTTGTACCTTTCGCACGTTAAAATTGAAAATTGCCATGAAAATATCGCTGAACTGGCTAAAAAGTTATATTGACACCTCTCTGAAAGCAGATGAAATCGCCAATATTCTGACCCATATCGGTCTCGAAGTCGAGGGTATGGAACAGATCGAAAGTATCCGTGGCGGTTTGGAAGGACTGGTCGTAGGTAAAGTGTTGACCTGCGAACAACACCCCAATGCTGATAAATTACATTTGACTACGGTCGACATCGGACAAGGCGACCCGCTGCAGATCGTCTGCGGTGCTCCCAACGTGGCCGCCGGTGAAAAGGTCGTTGTCGCTACAATCAATACGATGCTCTACCCTACTGGTGAAGCAGAGGGTTTCAAAATCAAGAAAAGTAAAATCCGCGGCATCGAATCTTTCGGTATGTTGTGTGCTGAGGATGAGATCGGAATCGGTACCGATCATGCCGGGATCATCGTCCTGCCGGAAGATGTGCCGACCGGTACGCCAGCCCGCAATTACTATCAGCTCGAAGATGATTATCTGTTGGAGATAGGTCTGACGGCTAACCGCGCAGATGCCATGTCACATTACGGTGTTGCCCGTGATCTGGCGGTCTATCTGCAATCACACGATATGCCCTACAAGCTGACGCTGCCTGATGTCTCTGCCTTTCAAGCAGGGTCTGTTACTGACAAATCGGTTCAGGTCGAGGTGCTCAACCATGAGGCGGCTCCCCGTTATATGGGGCTCACCATTACCGGCGTTAAGGTGGCTGAATCGCCCGATTGGCTGAAAACCCGTTTGCGTTCGATCGGTTTAAACCCGCACAACAATGTTGTCGATATCACCAATTTTATTCTGCATGAAATTGGCCAGCCGTTGCATGCATTCGATGCCAACAAAATCAAAGGCCGCAAGATCGTTGTTCGCACCTGCCCGGAAGGAACCCCGTTCGTAACACTGGACGGCGTTGAGCGTAAACTCTCCGACCGCGATCTGATGATCTGCGACGAAGAGAAACCGATGTGTCTGGCCGGTGTGTTTGGTGGTCTCGATTCCGGTGTAACCGCTGAGACGACCGAAGTGTTCCTCGAAAGCGCCTACTTCAATCCGGTATGGATTCGTAAAAGCGCTAAACGTCATGGCTTGAGTACTGACGCTTCGTTCCGCTATGAGCGAGGTATCGACCCCAATATCGCCCCCTACGCCCTGAAACGTGCTGCACTGCTTGTTACGGAACTGGCCGGTGGGCAGATCAGCTCTCCGGTTACCGATATCTATCCTGAACCGATTCAACCGTTCCATTTCGAAATCTCACTGGATCGCGTAAAACGTCTGATTGGTAAAGATATTCCGGACGAGACCATTCGTAAAATCATTGCCGCTCTCGAGGTCAAAATTGAGAAGGAGGAGGGCGACACACTGCATGTAGTTGTACCGGCCTATCGGGTCGATGTGCAGCGCGAAGCCGATCTGGTCGAGGATATCCTGCGTATCTACGGATACAACAATGTCGAGATTCCTCAGAGCGTTCATTCAACACTCTCCTATGCTCCGCTTCCCGACCGAGAAAAGGTAACAAACATTATAGCCAATCTTTTGACGGCAAACGGCTTCAACGAGATCATGAGCAACTCGTTGACCAAAGCTGCATATTATGAAGAGTTGGATGCCTATAAAGCAGAAAATTGTGTTCGGATCATCAATCCTCTCAGCAGCGATTTGAGTGTCATGCGCCAAACCCTGCTGTTCAATGCCCTTGAAGCAGTTGAATTGAATACCAATCGTCGTAACAGCGATTTAAAACTGTATGAATTCGGTAACTGCTACTGGTATCATCCGGACAAAGCCTCAGAAGGAGGATTGGCTCCTTATAGCGAACAGAACCATTTGTCCATTTTGATTACCGGTGCAGATCACACCCTGTCCTGGAATACCAAAGCTCAGCCAACCAGCTTCTATACCCTCAAGGCAATGGCGGAAAAGATCTTTAGTCGGATCGGCATTGACCTGAATGGGGCCGTGATGGAGTCGCTGCAGAATGATCTCTACCGTGAAGCCGTAACTTATAAAGTTAATGGCAAACAGATCGTTGAGATGGGCATTGTCTCCAAGAAGATCCGTTCAAAATTCGATATCAAGGCTGAGGTTTATTACCTCGAGATGAATTTCGACGCCTTCCTGAAGCTCACGAAAAACCATAAAGTAACAGTAGAAGAGTTGTCGAAATTCCCCGAAGTGCGTCGTGATTTGGCCCTGCTGGTCGATACGCAAGTTACCTTCTCACAACTGCGTGAAATTGCCTTCTCCGTTGAGAAAAAGTTGTTGAAGAATGTGACACTGTTCGACGTTTACGAAGGTGATAAACTCCCCGCAGGCAAAAAATCCTACGCCCTGAATTTCGTCCTGGAGGATACGACCAAAACCCTGACCGACCAGGTGATCGACCGCGTTATGGCAAACCTGATTCGTGAATTCGAACGTCGTGCCGGTGCCCAAATCCGCTAAACGATGCCCGAAGAGGATGTGATCGATTGTTGCAATCGCACATCTTATGGAATGAAAATTTATTATAAACCCACATTAGTACAATGCAGGAAAAAATATTGATTCTCGACTTCGGCTCTCAGTACACACAGCTGATTGCAAGACGTGTACGCGAACTGAATGTCTATTGTGAGATCCATCCTTACAACCGCTTTCCCGCACTGGATGAATCGATCAAGGGGGTGATCCTCTCCGGTAGCCCTTCGTCGGTTCGTGATGCGGATGCCCCACAGGTGGACCTCTCCTCGATCAAAGGCAAATTACCGCTGCTGGGCGTTTGCTACGGAGCACAGTACCTTGCCCAACATTTCGGAGGTGAGGTTAAACCCTCTGCAACCCGTGAATATGGTCGGGCCATGCTTTCCAAAGTGGAGGGTTCCAATCCGCTGATCTGCGACCTCTCGCAAACCTCTCAGGTGTGGATGTCGCACGGCGATACGATCACCCGAATCCCTGACAATTTCAAAATTATTGCCAGCACCGAGGATGTGCCGGTAGCCGCTTTCCAAATCGAAGGTGAAAAGACCTGGGGAATTCAATTTCACCCCGAAGTGTTCCACTCAACGGAAGGTTCCAAGTTGTTGAAACATTTCGTTGCCGATATCTGCGGGTGTAAACAGGATTGGACTCCCGATTCATTTATCGATACAACCGTCAAAGAGCTGCAGGCCAAATTGGGGAACGACAAAGTGGTGCTTGGACTCTCCGGCGGTGTCGACTCGTCGGTTGCTGCCATGCTGCTGCACAAAGCCATTGGCAAAAATCTGACCTGTATCTTCGTCGATATGGGCCTGCTGCGTAAAAACGAATTTGAGGATGTACTCCACTCCTATGAGACCATGGGACTCAATGTGATTGGCGTACGTGCCGGCGATAAATTCCTTTCGGATCTGAAAGGGGTAACCGAACCCGAAAAGAAACGTAAAATCATCGGCCGCGATTTTATCGAGGTGTTCGATGAAGAGGCCCAGAAACTGACCGATGTCAAATGGCTCGCACAAGGGACGATCTATCCCGATGTGATTGAATCGGTTTCGGTGAAAGGACCCTCGGCAACGATCAAATCTCATCACAACGTCGGTGGCCTGCCTGAAAAGATGGATCTCAAGATTGTGGAGCCGCTACGTCTGCTATTCAAAGATGAAGTGCGTCGCGTAGGTCGTCAGCTCAACATCCCGATGGATATTTTGGGCCGTCACCCATTCCCTGGTCCGGGTCTTGGCATCCGCATTTTGGGTGAGGTTACCGCTGAAAAGGTCAAAGTCCTTCAAGAGGCTGACAAAATTTTCATCGACAACCTCAAAGAGGCTGATCTGTACGATAAGGTTTGGCAGGCAGGCGTCATGCTGTTGCCGGTACAGTCTGTCGGAGTAATGGGCGATGAACGTACCTACGAAAACTGCGTTGCGTTGCGTGCAGTCACCTCTACGGATGGTATGACGGCTGACTGGGTACACTTGCCTTACGACTTCCTGGCCAAAGTCTCCAATGAGATCATCAACCGTGTCAAGGGAATCAACCGCGTGGTCTATGACATCAGTTCTAAACCACCCGCAACGATCGAGTGGGAATAAATTCTCAACAAACATAGTCACCAGCGAGGAGAGCAATATGCTCTCCTCACTTTTTTGTACCATTTATGATTCATAGATAATATTGGATAGTAAGATTATAAATATCGGATCATGCATTAAACTGTCTCACAATATTTTGTAGTACTCATCTCGAAATAAAACGTATTGTCGAAACAAAACGGTGAGAAATAAGTGAGCATCCCATATTGATTATGCCAATTGGATTTTGAGAGGAAACTCTTTCATGGATCCGAATGTTTTATTTGCTTTCTAAAATATTACGGACATCCTAATCGGAGGACAATAAGACACATTTGGTATAATTATCAGAATTCAGGTTGCTTCATCCATATTTCACAGATTCCATAAATAATATTTGAACTATCTTTGCAGTTCTTCCATATCACAAATGTTGACCACTATGAAATCGCAACAAGATCTTGCAACCGCAAAACTGGAAAAAGAGAAAGTAGGCAAACTGCTGCTCCACTACTCTATTCCGGCAATTATCGGTACAGTGGTTACCTCACTATACAATATTGTCGATCGGGTCTTTATTGGGCAAGGTGTCGGCCCTATGGCCATTTCAGGATTGGCGTTGACCTTCCCGCTGATGACGCTGTTCACAGCAATTGGTACACTGGTCGGTGTAGGTGCCGCTGCACGCCTGTCGATCGTCCTGGGAATGAAAGATATCAAATGGGCACGTAATATTCTGGGGAATGCGTTTATTCTGACTTTCCTCCTTTCCTTGATTGTTACGACCATAGCTCTTGTCTATTTGCCTGAAATCCTGACGGCCTTCGGTGGTAGTCCGCAAACTCTGCCCTATGCAATTGATTATCTAAAAATCGTTGTCCCCGGAAGCGTCCTGATCAATCTGAGTTACAGCTTCAGTAACATGATGCGAGCGGCCGGATATCCAAATAAATCCATGTATACCCTGCTGTTGGGGGTCGTGATGAACGTAATCCTGGATCCTATTTTTATTTTCGGATTGGAAATGGGAATCAAAGGAGCCGCCTATGCTACAGTGATCTCTATGTTCGTTAGCGCACTGTTCGTGATGAGCCACTTTTTCAATCCGAAACATGTGGTCCACTTCGAGAAAGGATGCATGAAACTGAAAGGCTATATTATCCGAAATATAACCTCAATCGGTATGGCCCCATTCTTAATGAATGTAGCCGCATGTGGCGTGAACGTAATCATGAACCACCAATTGGTCCATCATGGCGGGGATTTGGCAATCGGTGCTTACGGCATCTTCAGCAGTTACGCTCTACTGATCGTCATGAGTGTCATGGGCTTGTGCCAAGGAATGCAACCAATTATCGGATATAATTATGGCGCTCAAAAATATAAAAGGGTAAAAGACACCCTGTTGCTTACTTTGCGCGTTGGCATTATCATTATGACAATTGGATTCGCTGCATGTGAAATTTTCCCCGGATTGCTTGTCAGTGCATTCACCAATGACCCTCAGCTCAAAGAGATGGCCGTTAAAGGTATTCGACTGGCTTTTATGTTGCTGCCTATTGTCAGCTTGCAAATTATTATCTCGAATTTTTTCCAGTCAATTAGTAAAGCGACTCAAGCTATCTTCCTTGGCTTGTCCCGTCAGGTTATCTTTCTGATACCCTCCCTGTATTTTTTATCTAATTGGCTCGGTTTGACAGGTGTGTGGCTCTCAATCCCTGTCTCGGATCTACTCGCAGCTATCGTGGCGATTACCCTGTTGATGAAAGAAAAACGCCACCTTTATCCTGCTGAAAAATCAAGGTCTAAATAACTTATTACATAGACATTTCCTTAATTCTATATGCAGAATTATTTGAAGTAACGCTGCGTTGTAGTGCGGCTGTATCCCTAATTGTAGATATCCACCACGGAATATAAACCCAAAACTGATTTTAAGCAGTTCAATTACCATATTCAAACCGATTAATTGCGTCCTTACTTGTAAGCTATAGGGCTTGTGTGGGTCTCGAGTTCATATAAAAACCGAAACAGAAAGAATAGGACATTCGAAAAATCTGTATCTTAGCAATGTGAATTAATAAGTCTTCAATACATATATTATGAGTCTGGAAGTAGAAATCAACAATGGCATCAAACAGGCCATGTTGGGAAAAGAAAAAGTCAAATTGGCAGCTCTGCGTGCCATCAAGGCAGAAATTTTATTGGCCAAAACCGCTGACGGATCCGATGAGATCAGTGATGCAGCTGTGCTGAAAATTATTCAGAAACTGGTCAAACAACGCAAAGAATCAGCCGCTGTCTATACCGAGAATAAACGCCCTGAACTGGCCGAAAATGAGTTGGCCGAAGCCGCCTGCCTGGAGGTCTATCTACCTAAACAACTGGAAGGTGCCGAATTGGAGAAGATTCTCAATGAGATTATCGCACAGGTCGGAGCCAAAACCCCTGCAGATATGGGCAAGGTAATGGGTGTGGCAACCAAAAAGCTGGCAGGACAGGCCGATGGACGAACAATTTCAGAAACGGTCAAACGTTTATTAGCATAGATCGGTCTCGACGCTATGTGAGACCGTTCGGATCCCATCTTCATAGTATTCATATTAAAAGATCAACATTATGAAAAGGAATCTGATTTTGACTGTTGCGGCATTAATGGCGACGAGTCTTACCACGCTTTGGGCTGCCAAACCCTCGCAAAGTGAAATTCAACAGGCTCTTGCAGAGGTAAAAACAAAAATTGAAAATCGTGACTATACCATTAGCGTCAAAAATGCAACCCCGTTGCGCGGCGGCAGCATTGCAACCGAAAATACGCTGTTGGTGGTCGATGGAGATCAGGCCAGCTCTTCACTGCCCTACTGGGGAAGTGGATATAATTCGTTCAACAACGATGAAGGAATGCGCTTTCAAGGTCAGATTTCTGACTATAAAGTGACGGAACACAAGAAAAATCGACTGTTGGCCACCTTCAAAGTGACGGCCCAAACCGGCAGAATCTACCAGATTAAACTGGAAGTTTTCTACAACGGCTCCACCTTTATCAGTACTACCTGTACAAATTTGGATCCGATGCGTTACATAGGACAACTTCGCCCCAGTGGAGTGGACTAACATAGAGCCGTTCATGTGAATTGCACACAGCCTTCGATACTTCGAAGGCTTTTTTGTTTTAAAGATATTTTTTGCTTTTCAACAAATAATTATCTATTTTTATAAAAGCCTAATGCCTAACTCATAATGCCATGAAAAGCAAATTCATCCTTTCTTGCCTGTTCGCGATGAGTCTCGGACTGGTAAGCGTTTTCGGAGCAAAACCAACTGCAGCCCAAATCGAACAAGCCGCTGCTCGACAAAAAGCTCTGGTAGAAAGTAAAAATTATACTCTTTACCTTTCACAAGGATCTGGATTATCGGGAGGTAGTATTGCGATCTCAGCAATTGTACGGATTAATGGGTCTGAGATATTTTCATCACTTCCCTATTGGGGAAATGGAAGATCTGCCATGTTATCATCTGATTTGGCTATGCGTTTCCAAGGTACTATAAGTGATTACCAGGTTACGGAAGGGAAAAAGAATAAAATTACGGTCTCTTTTAACGCGGCTGAACCCAGTGGTAAAACTTATAAATTTCGTTTCACTGTCTTTTATACCGGTCGAGTCGATTTATCAACCAGTGCTACCGCTTTGGATCCGATGCGTTATTCGGGTACTATAGGGCAAAGTAGTGAACTCGATAAAGAAGGGAAATAGAAATTTTTATTTTATTTTACACCAGGATCGCTTAATGGCGATCCTGGTTTTTTATCATCGGATGCTATGCGCTGGAAAGTCGGACGTCGTACATTACTACTCTTCGCCGGTTTGATTTGGATCTGCGCCGGCGGGAATATTTTCCGTATTGGAATACAGTCTTGGAGCCTCAGTCAATCTGGATGGCTGCTAAACCTTTGTTTTGCCTCCGTAATCTTCTGTCTATTCTATTTCGGGATATTCAAGCGTATGTTTAAACGCCACTCACAACGCATTGACAACAAAAGTGAAAAAAATTGTCCTTTTGCTTTTTTTGATGCTAAAGGATGGATCATTATGATCTTCATGATCACATTAGGCATCGTGGTACGCAAATTGCAAATACTTCCAATAAGAGCCATTGCTATATTTTATACCGGTTTATCTTCGGCGTTAATTCTGACAGGCTGTCAGTTTATTTACCGTTGGGGACAGTATAAAATCAGTAAGGATTCACCAATTAATAAAAACACTTTATAAAATCAATGTATTATGGAAAATTCACTAAACTCATTGATCGAACACTCTAAACAGGCCGTCAAATATTGGTGGCTGACTCTGGTGACCGGCATTGCCCTGTTGGTGATCGCAATCATCATTTTTGCCTATCCTGCTATGAGCTACTTAGGGTTGTCCATGCTCTTCGGCTGGATGATTCTGATTTCAGGTATCTTCAGCGTAATCGTCGCTACCAGCAACAAGCACTTTATTACAGGACGTGGCTGGACATTGGCCGGTGGAATCGTCGAAATTCTCTTAGGTGTAATTTTGGCATTTAACATCATCTTGTCTGCCGAAATACTTCCTCTATTCCTGGGCTTCTGGTTAATGTTCCGGGGCTTCAGAGCTATCGGCCTGGGAAGTGATATGTATATGCTCTCTATTCCCGGTGCCTCTTGGACCATTATCGGCGGCATTTTGTTAATGCTCTGCTCGATGTGGATTCTGTTGCAACCTGTCGTTATCGGTACATCAATGGTGATTGTCTGGGTCGGCATTTCACTCTTATTTGCCGGTATTGCCGCTATAATGTTGTCTTTGCAGCTGAAATCAGCGCATAAACACATTCAAACCAAATAAGTCTCTCCACGCCTGTTCCTTTAACAGCAGAGAACGGTCAAGGAATTCGGCCTTCCGCAACGTACTCAGATGGCGGAACGCCTTATTGCTTGGGCGAGGACTAAACAGATAAGTAATAAGTAAAAAGAAGGAGGTCTTATCCAGACCTCCTTCTTTCTTTATGCATATAGGTTACTATTAAAGTTGCCAAATGGTTGATTAATCAGTGTTTCGGTTCATAAACATTGATCTGTAATTTGGCATATGCCCTTCCTGTTTTTTCGCGAGCTTCGGCAATATCTTTACCACGAGCCAACAGTACGGCCATACGGCGATGTCCCTTTACCTCCGGTTTGCCAAAGATACGCATCTGTGTATCGGGTTCAGAGAGGACATTCTCCAAATTGGCAAACTCCACCTGATCCGTATCTCCTTCAACAACGACCGCACGCGAAGCAGAGGGGCCGTGGAAAGCAATATTGGGTATCGGTAACCCGAGAATAGCTCGTACATGCAGGGCAAACTGAGAAAGGTCCTGAGAGATCATCGTTACCATACCCGTATCGTGCGGACGTGGAGAAACCTCACTGAAAATAACCTGATCACCTTTGATAAACAGTTCAACACCAAAGATACCCCAACCGCCCAAGGCATCGGTCACCTTCTTGGCGATATCGTGAGCCTGTTCACGAAGTGCAGGTGTCATCGGCTGAGGCTGCCACGATTCACGGTAATCGCCATCCTCTTGATAGTGACCAATAGGTTCCAAGAACGACGTTCCACCGATATGACGGACGGTTAACTGGGTAATTTCGTAATCAAACGGAACAAACCCCTCCACAATGACACGTCCACCACCGGCACGACCACCATGTTGTGAAATATACCACGCCTCCGGAATATCCGCCTCCGAGCGGATCACACTTTGGCCGTGTCCGGACGAACTCATGACAGGTTTGACAACACAAGGAATACCTATTTCATGAACAGCTTTTACAAATTCGGCTTCATCCGATGCAAACCGATAAGGCGAGGTGGGCAATCCGAGCTCTTCGGCAGCCAAACGACGGATTCCCTCTCGATTCATTGTCAAACGGGTTGCATTGGCCGTCGGAACAACATGATAGCCCTCTTTCTCCAGTTCCAGCAGGGTATCTGTCGCAATAGCCTCAATCTCCGGAATAATACAATCCGGCTTCTCCTCTTCGATGATCTCACGCAGGCGCTGACCATCCAACATGGAAACAACATAGCTTTTATGAGCCACCTGCATGGCCGGTGCATCGCGGTAGCGATCCAACGCAACCACTTCGATGCCATACCGTTGCAATTCAATGGCAATCTCTTTGCCCAGTTCACCCGAACCGCACAACAAGGCCTTCTTACCGATCGGCGAAAAAACTGTTCCTATCTTTACCATAGTTATACATATTTTATACAAAGATAGCTGAAACAGTCCGATTCACAACCAAACAGTACGGATAAAATTTTTGACAACAGTTACATAACCAATTGTCAATTCGTAGAGTTATTATATATTTGCAATCCACCCCACATACAACACCTAGTTACCTATGGAAAAACGTTTGACGATTCTTGGCATCTTATTGGCTCTGACATGCAGTGTCAATCAGGTTGCCGCACAGACCTACATCAAACTGAACGGTTTGTATGCATTGGTGGGATTGATTAATCCGGCCGCAGAATTTACCATCTCCCCCCACTCTACGTTTCAAACCGAGATCGTCGTCTCACCATGGAAAGAGATCGGGGACAATGGGAAACATATGCTGTTTGGTATCTTTATGAATGAGTACCGTCGGTATTTCCGCCAACACAACGATGGATGGTATTTGGCAGGAAATATAGGCATGATGGCGTTCGACATGTCCAAACCAGAGCTTCGTGGTGGAAAAATTCAACTGGAAAACCGTTATTGCAAAGGTTATGGATTTATGGCCGGACTCGCTGTCGGCTACGAATATAAATTCAAAGAGCGTTGGTTGTTAGATGCATACTTCGGATGGTCTTACATGGCCAGTTGGTACAACGGATATAATCTTGATGGCACCATTCAAATGGATCCACATCGTCCTACCCCCCCACCTCATCCAGATCCCTGGAACGGTTCGGCCGAATGGTTGCCAAATAAAATAGGCGTATCCATCGGTCTATTAATCTGTGATCCGCACCGAAAAAGGAAATAATTCCGTACCTTTATCCATAATAACAGTTAAATACCTTATCATTTATTATCATGTCGGAAGATTCTGTCAAAAAAGACTCGTCAACTGAAGAGATCGATCTGTTGGAACTAGCCAAAAAATTGTGGGCAAAACGACGCTTCATTGGCAAGTATGCAATTATCGCAGCAGTTATCGGTTTAATCGTTGGTTTCAGTATCCCCAAAGAGTATACCTCGGGAGCGAAAATGGCTCCAGAGGGGTTAAAAAATACCAGTGGTAGCAACTTGGCCGGTTTGGCTGCCTTGGCAGGTTTTGATCTCAGTAGTGGCGAAAATATGGAAGGTATCAACCTGACCCTCTATCCCGACGTGGTGCAAAGCACCCCTTTTATGGTGGAATTGAGCCAAATTCCGATTCAACCCAAAGATGAGGAAAAAATGAGTCTTTACGATTACATTGCTAATGAAATCTCCTCTCCATGGTGGAGTTATATTATCAAGGCTCCCATGAAGGTAATTGGATGGATTGCATCAATTGGTAAAGCAGAAGACACGACACAAAGGATTAATCCCTTGGCTCTTACTCGTGAACAGAGCGCCATTCTTAAAAATTTATCGGATCGCTTGAGCGTGGCAGTGGATAAAAAAACGGGTGTGATTACCGCCTCTTCTACCATGCAAGATCCTACTGTTGCTGCAGCTGTTACGGATTCGATGATCAGTAAACTGGAGGAGTACATGGCCGATTATCGAACTGAAAAGGCCAAACGTGATTGCGATTTTACCCAAGAATCCTATTTGACGGCGCAAGAGCGTTACTTGACTGCACAACGTAAATACGCTGCCTTTATGGATGCTACCCAGAATACGGCTCGTCAATCTGTGGTGGCAGAACAAGATCGTCTGCGCAATGAAGTAACCCTTGCTTACGGTGTATATAGTCAATTGGCACAACAACTCGAGATGGCTAAGATCAAAGTACAGGAGCAGACGCCATGTGTAACAGTAATCGAACCGGCTGGTGTCCCGACGCAAAAATCCAATACCAGTAAAGTGGTAATTTTAATTGCGTTTGTATTTTTGGGTGTTGTAATTGCTTCGGGATACATATTGGTCAAAGATATGTTCTTTACCAAGAAAGAAGATAATACCAAGACTGATAACGATACGACATCCGATATTCAAGCCGCATAATTTTAACTGATTATATTTATCACATAAGGTGTGTAGATTCTGCTATCTGCACACCTTAATTTTAGCAGCTATCCTACCCGAGCCTGATCTTTTCGCTCCCCAAAGGCCCCATCATTTCCTATTCAAAAAACACGATCGACTGGCTATGTACCCGAAGATCAATCCGGAGATCGTTTGCAGAAACGGCATAATAGAAAAACTCCTTTAGTTGTAATATATGCATAAAATAAGAGCGGGCAACTCTTGACTGAGTGCCCGCTCTTCTAATACACATGTCAGACAATTATCGAACAAAAAGTAGTTCCCGATATTTAGGTAATGGCCATTTTTCGTTGTCAACAACCATTTCCAGTTTATCGATATGGTAACGAATCTCATCGAACAGACTGGCTACCGTATCGTGATAAGCTACGGCTTTGGTGCGCTCGCATTCGATCTTGTTGGCAACTTTACGTGCGTCAACCAATTTAACCGTCAGTTTCTGAATCTCTGCAATATGGGCAGAAATCTGCTCTACCAAGGCAATGTCGCGAGCTGATGCGCTCTTCCACTGTTCGTCACTGAACAGAGCCTTCAATTTGAAGATCTTATCCAGCAACGTACTCTCATAGGAAGAGGCTACCGGCAAGATGTGGTTCATTGCCATATCGCCCAGTACGCGGGCCTCGATCTGGATCTTCTTCGTATAGGTCTCCCACATGACCTCGGTACGAGCCTCAAGCTCTTTCTTGCTCAGGACATGAGTGCGATCAAACATCGCAATGCTGTCAGCTGCCATGTACTGGTCGAACATCAGCGGAGCTGATACCTCGCAATCCAAACCACGGTGTGCAGCTTCTGCTTTCCAATCTTCGGTATAGCCGTTGCCATCGAAGTGGATAGCCTTGCACTCCTCTACATATTTGCGCAACTCACCATAAATCGCCTGCATAACTCCTTCGCCACCTGCAACACGTGCATCAACAGCAGCTTTGAAGGTGTTCAACTGATCGGCAACGGCCGTATTCAAAACGGTCATGGCACCTGCACAGTTAGCAGAAGAACCTACTGCACGGAATTCAAAGCGGTTACCGGTAAAGGCGAATGGTGAAGTACGGTTACGATCGGTGTTATCCAACAGCAGTTCAGGGATGTGAGGAATGCCTTCCATCTTGAAACCGCTCTTACCACTGAAGACAATGTCAGTTGCACCTGCGCTGCTGACCATTTTGTCCAGTACCTCTGAAAGCTGACGGCCCAAGAATACAGAGATAATTGCTGGAGGTGCCTCGTTGGCTCCCAAACGATGAGCGTTGGTAGCACTCATAATGCTGGCCTTCAACAAACCGTTGTGTTTGTAAACAGCCATCATTACGTTAACCAGGAAAGTGATGAACTGCAGGTTGTCTTTCGGAGTTTTGCCCGGAGAGAGCAGGTTTACACCCGTATCGGTACCTAGTGACCAGTTGCAGTGTTTTCCTGAACCATTGATACCTTTGAAAGGTTTCTCATGCAACAGCGCACGGAAGCAATGTTTACGGCAAACACGTTTGATTACGGACATCAACAGCAGGTTGTGGTCATTGGCCAGGTTAGCCTCCTCGTATACAGGTGCCAACTCAAACTGGTTGGGTGCAACCTCATTGTGACGAGTCTTAACCGGAATGCCCAATTTCCAGCACTCATACTCCAGATCCTTCATGAAGGCCATGACACGGGTCGGAATCGCTCCGAAGTAGTGATCTTCGAGCTGCTGGTTTTTAGCACTTTCGTGTCCCATCAAGGTGCGACCGGTCAACATCAGGTCGGGACGTGCAGCCCACAAACCTTCATCAACCAAGAAATACTCCTGCTCCCAACCTAAGTATGAGCTTACCTTGTTGACATTCTCGTCAAAGTATTTGCAAACGGAAACAGCCGCTTTGTCAATAGCCTCCAACGAACGGAGCAAAGGCACCTTGAAGTCAAGAGCTTCACCGGTGTATGCGATGAAAATGGTCGGAATGCAGAGCGTCGTATCCACAATAAATGCGGGTGAGGTAGCATCCCATGCCGAGTAACCACGAGCTTCGAAGGTGTTACGAATACCTCCATTCGGGAAACTTGAGGCATCAGGTTCCTGCTGAATCAGCAATTTCCCTGAGAACTCTTCGATTACACCACCCCGGCCGTCGGGCTCAATAAAGGCATCGTGTTTCTCAGCGGTGCCGCCGGTCAGAGGCTGGAACCAGTGAGTGTAGTGGGTTGCACCCATATCCATTGCCCACTGACGCATACCCGAAGCTACACTGTCAGCCAAATCGCGTGCCAGTGCTTTACCGTGCTTCATGGTTTCAAGCAGAGCTTCATAGGTTTTCTGAGGCAGATATTTACGCATCTTGTCCTCAGTAAATACGTACATACCATAATACTCTGATGGACGCTTCTCGGGCGCAGGAACAGCCAAAGCCTTGCGCTTGATTGCATCTTCCACCATTTTGAATCTCAATGTTGCCATTTTGGGACTATTTTATGAATTGTTGGTATCTCGGAATTCATGATCAATTCCACCGCAAATATCAAAATAATTTTACAGACATCAAATTTTTCAGGGGTATTTTCTTATAAAATCGAATATTTTTACCTATAACCCCCATAAAAACATAAGCAAATGGCAAAACAAAGTAATTTTACTTCATTATACCCCCCCTAAAAAAAGCATCTTGCAGCAGACCTATATATAATATACACCAACCGAATAAAAAAAGAGCTGATGAAAGTCATCAACTCTTTTTTTTAACATGCTTTTCTCAGGATTTTAATCCGTAAAGATTGTATGGCTTATAAAATTTAGGCCCGTTTTGCATTGAACTCGTCGAGTGCTTCGTAAAATGCGGCAATATTGGCCGCAGGTACCTCGGGAGGTGTATCACATCCGGAAGAGAGCACAAAATTCGGGTAATTTTTCGTACGTTCGAGGAGTTCAGCCGTTGCAGCCTTCATTTCTGCCGGCGATGCCATCTTAAACAGCGCAACCGGATCCAAATTGCCCATCACCAACAGATCCGACGGGGTATCCTCCAACGCCTTGACCATATCGATCTTATTGCCGAAATGTTGTGCCCAGGCACCGGTCGCCACCATCGATTGCGTGCAATGACCGGTATTTCCGCAGTTATGCAAAACAACCAGGAAACTCTCATCCTGAACAGCCTCGACAATCTCTTTCAAATAAGGGGTCGCAAACTTCAGGCAGTCGTCGTTTGAAAGCAGCCCTGCAGCCGGTTCGGCAATCACCACCCCATTGGCTCCCACCTTTTTGAACTCAAGACAATATTTCTTAATAAATTCCGTACACTTCTGCAGCAACAGTTCGATCGTCTGAGGCTCTACGTAGCAGGCCATCATAATCTCTGTCATGTCGAACAATCTTCCAGCCAGCGAGAATGGGCCAATGCATCCAGCCAAAGTGGGTTTGTCTGTGATATTTTCTGCGGCCAGCTTATTGGCCAAAAGATATTGTGGTACACGCCCCTTGGTCAGATTCGGAACCTCCAATTTAGCTACTGAATCGTAATCAGTCACCAACCGTCCCACCACACTGGGCACTTCGTTTTTCGGGAATGAGATCTCACAGCCAAAAGCCTCAGCCTCTACCGTTAAATCCATAATCACCGTTGCCGCTGCACTCTGCGGATAGGCCTCGTTGACCGCTTTGATCGCCTCAAAGTGTACCCGACCATCCGTTACAGCATCATACACCGTGCGACCGATCATCTCGATCCCCGGGTGCGTCATAATAGGAAGAACACTTCTTTTTTTGCTATTCATCAGGCCTTTGGCCCAATCTTGCATATTCCTCATAAAGGTTGTTAATTAGGTATTTAGGTTTTATTCGGATGTCTCTTCGAAGTGTGTCGACGAAAACAGCGAACCATCGGACAGATATCGCAACTGTTCGTCACCTGTTTAACATGCTCTCCGATAGCCATGACCCCGCTAAGCGATTTCACCGGATACATCAAACAGCCCTCAGAAAGTCGAACGCCACAGGGATTACCCCCCAACAGATCGAACAGTCCACGCTGATCAGCTATCGGCCAGTGACAATACCCGGGACTCATGTGGTGCGAAACGTGATTGGAGCCAACAATCTCACTCAAGCGTCGTTCAACATAGGCCCCCAATTTGACGGCAATGGCCGAACCAATGGCATCAGCCACATACTGCACCAAAATATCGCCTTGTGCTCCGACCAGCTTCGTGCGACACTGCTCATACTCATCACCCGCCGTTGCAACAAAGGCTGCAAACCGCTCCGCGCCATGCATGACCGCCGCCACAGCAGCACCGGTATGAAATAGCGTCTCACCTACCACAAGGCTTTTGGTCTCCACTACCCCATCGAATAGCCCCAAGCAGTACCTGGGTTCAATCCTCTCAAAGGTTGGTAACAGTCGAGCGATTAAGGCTGCGGTTTGATCGTCGGGAAGGTGTTGTCCATACCCCATGGCTTCAGTCACGTCGGCCAAAGTAATCTCCAAGGCTGAGAAAGGGACAACACGCTCCTCCATCACATCCGAACGAACTATCCTATGCAGAGACCAAACGACGAGCCAAAGCTACAGCCTCACTGGCATCTTCACTGTATCCATCGGCGCCAACCTGCTCGGCAAACAGGGCCGTAACAGGAGCTCCGCCAACCATCACTTTGACCTTATCCCGCAAACAGTCTGCCTTCAAAGCTTCGATCACATCCTTCATATAGTTCATGGTCGTCGTCAGCAGAGCAGACAGGCAAAGAATATCTGCGTTGTTCTCTTTGATAGCAGCGATAAACTTTTCGCTCGGAACATCTACGCCGAGGTTGATCACCTCAAAACCACAACCCTCCAACATCGATGCAACAAGATTCTTTCCGATATCGTGCAGATCGCCTTTGACCGTTCCGATCACCACTTTGCCCAAGGTGTTCGAAGCATCACCCTTCATCAGAGGTTTTAGAATATCCAATGAGCCCTTCATGGCACGTGCAGCCATCAGCAGGTTGGGAACAAACGCCTCACCACGCTGGAAACGCTGTCCGACCTCCTCCATGGCTTTGATCATATATCCATTAATAATGGCCTGCGGTTCGACCCCATCGGCAATTGCCTGGTTGGTCACATCGACGGCCTGCTCCAATTTACCATTCAGAATGGCTTCATAAAGCAAATTCAAGTCAACCATAGGTTAATACAAGTTTGGTGGTTTAAAATATAAAGTCAACGAGATAAAGGTACTAATTTTTTTCAGATCGGAACCCATAATTGTAACAAATCCCAATCACCATAACCGTTTTACCAGCAACCGCCAAACAGACAAATGCATTCACCAGCAAACTTTTTGTACCCACAAAAAAAAAATCGAAACAGGCCATGCAGCCTATTCCGACATTACACTTTTATTATACTTATACGTAGATTCTGAAAATAGCGGTTATCCGCTCTCGTTCGATCAAATCAGTTGGATTGTCCAGTTGCCTGCGCCCATGCCGTTTCAGCGTGTGCCGCCCCATAAACCGGGAAGACATCTTGAGGTGCATAGGTCGAAATACCACTAAAATCAACACACTGGAACATCGATCCGTAAACACTGTATATCCAATCGGTACAATCTGAATAAACAACCGTTTTCGCCAACTGCGATTGAAAAGCTTCGAATTGAGTTGTTCCGTCAGCAAACTGCTTCAAGTAATCCTCCAAGTCATAGAATACATGATAAGAGAGACTTTCATAGTGCTGCACACGTGACAAGTCCACCTGAGGATCGGGATTGGCTGTATAAATATCGTGTACCGTTTCAGCCAGAGGTTCCAATGCTGAGGTATTAATCAGGGCTACCGATGCCGATTTGATGCTACTGCTATACCGATACGAATCGACAAACGCTTGACAGATACCCTGTAAGTTTAAGCTTTTCTGAAAAAACATCGGAGTAATATCGGCATAAGGGAAGCCATTCCCCATCACTTCAGTCGGCGAGGCGATAATATATTGGGCCGTATTACGCAGATCATACAACGCCTCGATTGAGGACATAAAGCAGGCATCGAACAGCATAAACTCAATTTTGCGTCCCTCGGGCAGTGCCGAAGCCAACTCGGAAATCTCCATCTTGCCCCCGTACGATTTGGTGGGCAGAGCATTGGGCATCTGTTTCCATATTTGTCGTTCCATCCCCTGAGACCAAGAGATTCCCTCCTCTGTAAGTGGCTTACTGCGCTGGTTCATGATATTTAAATCCGCTGGCACCCATCCAGTGGCATGGCCCCACATGACCAAACCGTATGAATCGGCCGGGAACTGCTGGAGAGTCGTATTCCAAACCCGTTGCAACACGTCGACCGAAGCGGGATCCTCCTGACCATACTGTGCCACTTCAGTCATGGTCAAGTCATCGTTAATCCGGTACAGCACAGCATTACCAGGGTATCTATTGACATAGGCAATCAAATTTCCGGACACACCCTCCATGGCAGAGGTCATATCGGCCAAATTCAGATCTGCCTGTGTCGTCAAATTACTGACTGCCATATAGACCAGCACTGTTCGATCCGCGTAAATTGGATCTGGATCTGGATCAGGATTTGGATCCGGAGTGAGATCATCCTTACATGCCCCCAAGAGCATACCTATCCCAACCAACAATATTAGGCCCCAAACCTTTCGAGAACAGGTGTAGGTAAAAGAAAAATATGTGGTAAACCACTGTTTCATATCGCTTTTGTTTTTCTATATCCGTTGCTGATAATAAATGCAAGGCATGCAGTCACCAAGTCACGCGCAGCCGCAATCTTACCTGCACAATGCATCCCTTATGTTCACTCACAACTTCTCTACATAAATCCTCATACCATAAAGATACGACAACTCACAGTGCGACAAGTCGCAAACACACAAACCTGCACGTATTTCGACGACTATTTACCAAATATTCGAAGATCGATCAATAACTCTCCGTAAGTGGATGTATCATCGCTATAGCTTCGACCGAACACTGTATCCGGACTATGGCCGGGGGCAGTACAGCGAATATGAGACCTCAGTATGTTATATCACTTCCCCTGCAGGCTTTTTCTTCATAATAGTATCCAGCTGAGCCGGTTCTCCATTGGTGCAACTGCAACGCATCTGGCTTTTACCACGATCGGCCGCCGCCACCGCCACCAGACATGCCGCCTCCGAAACCGCCAAAGCCACCGGAAGAGCCTCCACTAAATCCGCCATGGCCACCCATAAATACCGGGGGAATCCAAACGAATCGGCGTCCGCCATTGCTCCCGTCGTTATTTCCGTCATCTCCGCCTCTGCCGCCACGATTGCGGCCAAACAGCAAAAAGAGTGCGACGAGCACAATGAATACAATCGCCCCGGTGGTCATACCCTGCGGTGCTCCATGTCGGCCATACTGATCGGCTGTAAACTCACCTTCGGTCAGCTGCATCAACACATTGACCGCCCGATCGGTTCCTGTATAATAATCCCCTGTACGGAAGGATGGTAACATCTCCTGATCACAAATCCGCCCCGCCGTAATATCAGGCACAACCCCTTCCAAGCCGTAACCAACCGCAATAAAGACCTCACCGTTGCTATCCTGCGTTTTGGGTTTGATCAATATCAGCAATCCATTATCCTTGCCTTTTTGTCCGACACCCCATTGATCAGACAGACGTTGGGCATACTCACTCGGGGCATATCCACCCAAATCACCTACCGTCACAATGGCAATCTGTGTCGATGTCTTGCGATCGAACGCCACCAGTTTCTGCTCCAACGCGTGTTGCTGCTGAGGCGTAAAAACTCCGGCAAAGTCATTCACCAATCGTCGTGGGGTCATCGGGTCCGGTAGATCCTGCGCTACAAGCGTACCGGCTGTCAAGACCCCGATGCTGCATAAGATCAAGACTTGTTTGAAAAGTTGGGCAACCTTCATGCTCTCTTGGATGTCAGTTCAGCGATACTTACTCAAAACTAACTTGTGGAGCCTGATGTGCCCCCTCTTCCGCCTCAAAATAGTTCAACGGCGTAAATCCGAACATTCCCGCAAACAGGTTTCGTGGGAACATCTTGATCAGCGTATTGAATTGACGGGCCGACTCATTGTATTTGCGGCGTTCGGTAGCGATACGGTTTTCGGTCCCTTCCAGTTGCGTCTGCAGATCCCGGAAATTTTGATTCGCCTTCAGATCGGGATAATTTTCACTGATGGCCATCAAACGATTCAAGGCCGAAGACAGCTCGCCCTGAGCCTGCATATATTTGGCCATGGCAGCTGCGTCATCGATATTGAGTTGGGTTTGAGTTGCCTTGGCACGCGCCTCGACCACCTGCGTCAAGGTCGATTGTTCGTGTTGAGCATACCCCTTCACCGTTGCAACCAAATTAGGAATCAGATCGGCTCGGCGCTGATACTGATTTTCAATGTTGGACAACTGCGCTTGAGCCGCTTCGTTGGCAGTCACCATACCGTTATAGGTGCTTTTGAACCACGAAAACAGCATCAATACCACAATGACTACAACAGCCAATATAATCAGACCTCTCTTTTTCATCGTAATTAAAGTAATGGTTAATTATGCAAATGTTAATCGGTTAATCGATCTTAATTTTTAGAGTACGTTTTTTCAATGGGATGCCATTGAATTCCCACCCGGCAGACTCTTTCTCGGGCATTTTATCAGGACGATGCCAATACATCCGTTCGAAATTGAAATAGTACCCCTTCACCCCACCAGGCAAGCGAAACGCTAATGGAATATATTCGGTCGTACGACTCACAACACGCCGTGTACCATAGTCCAAATTCAAATAGGCCATCATATCCGTTGCATGCGAAAAGGACAAAACATGCCAGGGGGAAGCCTCTTTTAATCCAGTTCCAGAGGACTGAATCGTCTTGATCACCATCTGCAAACGACGATAATTGATCTTCTCTTGCACCTTATTCCCGATCGACCCGTATCCGTAAACCAGGATATTCAAATTTCCCGGGCTGAACGGATCTGATTTCATCACCTCATTGGCCAAATCGATGATCTTTTCAGCATTCTCCAACGACAAAGAGTCTTTGGTCACAGCGATCAAGCGTAAAAGATCATCCTTGGCTTGCGGTTTGTCGAACGGTTCGTACTCCGGTTGCCAGGCATAACCGTAGTAGAGATGGCGGTAGTCATCCATGGTCAGCGTGGTATCCCCCTCCATGTAACGCATAAACAAAGACGGATAATAGTATGGTGACAATCCATTCATAATATCACTCAGTATCTGCTCGTTATCCGGAGCCTGAGGGCGCACCAAGGTCGAATCCTGTGCAGACAGTGTTGTGGCAAATCCCATTGAGGAGACAACCGTCAACAAAAAAATATAAACTCTTTTAAACATATTTTTCGCTTTCATTTTATCATAATAACGATAAAAGTAACAATTTATTTGCAAAAATAGAGCATGCACTCCCGATACACAAGACGGGCGAAGAGAATCTCCCTTCGCCCGTCTGCTATGTTGTGGGCTAATCTTTCACCAAAAAGCGGTATTGGCTATGGCTTTTATACATCTGACCGGGATCCAAACGTACCGATGGCCAGTTCGGATGGTTCGGCGAATCGGGCGCATGCTGCGGTTCCAAACAGATCGCGCCACGATAGGGATAAGCAATCTTTTTCTTACCAATATGGGATCCATCCTGATAATTTCCCGTATAGACCTGCATGCACGGCTCATCGGTCAAAATCTCCATCAAAATTCCCGATCGAGGCGAATAGAGGCTGGCAATCGGCTTGTCACGATCTCCGGAACGCAAAATCCAATTGTGGTTATACCCCAGACCGTACCGAATCTGCTCGTTGTCTGTGCTATCAATAGACTCTCCTATCAGTTTGGCTACGGTAAAATCAAACGGCGTTCCCTGTACAGCAATCAACTCTCCAGTCGGAACCACCGTTGAGTCAATAGCCAACAAAGAGTCTGCCGCCATCCACATCACATGGTCTGTAATTTCGGTCGAAGGTTTTCCTGACAAATTGAAAAAGCTGTGGTTGGTCATATTGATCACCGTCGGACGATCTGTTACAGCCAAATAGGTTACATCCAGTGTATTATCGTCCGTTACATGATACATCACTTCAACCTGAACCGTGCCTGGAAAATTCGACTCACCATCCGGCGAAACATAGGTCAGCACCAGTGTCGAAGAGTCTTTCTGTACCGCATCGAACACCCGATAGGCCCAGCCCGGATTACCACCGTGCATGTTGTTGCCGTGCGAATCGTTCAACGCTAACTGGATAGTATCCTCGTCCAACACAAAACGTCCTTTGGCAATGCGGTTGGCATACCGGCCAATGGTCGCTCCGTAGTTGCTCCCATAGCTCTGGTAGTCGGCAATGTTGTCGAAACCCAATACTACATCCTGCATGACTCCTTTGCGATCGGGCACCATAATAGATACAATACGCCCTCCGTAATTGGTCACACAGACCTCCATTCCCGAAGCATTGGTCAAACGGAACAGATCCGTCGGTTTGCCATCAATTTCGGTCTGGAATTTTCGTTGTACCAATCCCGACGCCGTTTTCATTTTGCCTGGTTGCGTTGTGCAAGCCCACATCGCCGCCACAGCTACAACCAATCCTAAGCCCAGTCGCATAAGTTACTCCATTATATTTAGCGAGTTGATCTGCTATTTCAGATCATAACGCTCGATCAGATTTTTCAACCGTGCATCCAAAGCGGTCGAAGAAGAAACCAAGGGTAAACGCAAATTATTACGAATCACCCCGTAATAGGTTAACGCTGCCTTGACTCCAACCGGATTGCCCTCCGCAAACAGCGCATCGGTTGCCTCCATCATCTCCAAATGGAGCGGAGCAGCCGACCGCACATCTCCTTGCTGTAGAGCATGTACCATACGGCAGAATTTTTCGGGATAGGCATTCACAGCCACCGAAATCACACCATCTCCACCCATAGCCATCATCGGCAATGTCAGGTTGTCATCTCCAGAAATTACATAGAATCCCTCCGGACGATCCCGCAAAATGTAGGCGGCTTGTGCAATATTGCCCGAAGCCTCCTTGACAGCGATAATATTTTTGCACTCGTGAGCCAAGCGCAAAGTGGTCGCAGCGGCCATGTTCACCCCGGTACGGCCCGGGACATTGTACATGACAATAGGCCGTGGTGAAGCCTCAGCGATGGTTTTGTAATGTTGATAGATACCTTCCTGGGATGGTTTGTTATAATAAGGCGTTACCGAAAGGATCGCATCAACACCTTCAAGGTCGGTCGATTGAATACTCCGAACCACTTCAGCCGTGCAGTTTCCCCCGATACCCAAAATGATCGGCAATTTTCCGCCGTTCTTCTCGAGCACAAATTTGCGAACTGCCGTACGCTCCTCTGCCGAAAGTGTCGGCGTCTCGGCTGTTGTTCCCAAGACAACCAAATAGTCCGCACCTCCGGCGGTCACACGATCCAACAGACGGCCTAACGCTTCAAAATCGATCTCACCATTATCTTTGAACGGGGTAATCAAGGCGACCCCAACCCCTTTGATGTTTGTTTTCATAGCCTGATGTTAATTTTTATGCAAAACTAACATATAAATTAAAACAGTGTACCCTGAACGGGCATATTTTCAGTTGAAACCGAAGATTCGTCCCCCAACATCTGCATGAACTCCTCTTCATTAATCATCTTTATTCCCAATTTGGTGGCTTTGGCCAACTTGGCCGGACCAATATTTTGGCCAGCCAGCAGATAGTTCACATGCGACGAGACGCCGCTCAAATTTCTTCCTCCGTGACGCTCAATTAATTCTTTGAGTTGATCACGCGAATGATGGGCAAAAGTGCCGGAGATCACAAAATTCAGTCCAGCCAGACGATCCGTTGCCCCCTCCAGAGCCTGATTCTGGAACTGCAATCCAAAAGAGCGCAGGCGTTCGATAATTCGCATATTCTCGGCATCAGCGAAGTATTCAATAATACTGAGTGCAATCTTCTTTCCCACCTCCTCGGCCTCGATTAGCCGTTCGGGATCGGCATGGATCAACGAATCGATATCTTTGAATTGGCGGGCAAGAATCTTGGCTGTCGTCTCGCCGACAAAACGGATCCCAATCGCAAACAGTACACGCGAAAAAGGAACCGCTTTCGACGCTTCGATATTCCGTAAAATATTGTCTGCCGACTTTTCACCGAGTCGAGGCAGACGTACCAAATCGGCCCGTTTTAGCGTATAAAGATCCGAAATATCGTGAACTAAGCCATTATCATACAGCAGCTGCACCGTTTCGTCTCCCAGTCCTTCGATATTCATCGCCCGGCGTGAGATAAAGTGGACTATACGGCCCACAATCTGCGGAGGACAACTACTTGAATTGGGGCAGTAGTGGCGAGCTTCACCCTCATATTTAACCAGCTCCGTGCCGCATTCAGGACAATGGGTGATAAATTCAAAGGGGCGGCTATCGGCCGGGCGTTGACTGAGTTCGACCTCCGTAATTTTAGGAATGATCTCACCTCCCTTCTCGACATAAACCATATCCCCTAACCGGATATCCAACAGCGCAATCTGTTCGGCATTGTGCAGCGAAGCCCGTTTTACCACCGTACCCGCCAACTGCACCGGTTCCAAATTGGCTACCGGCGTGATCGCTCCGGTACGTCCCACCTGAAAATCGACCGACAACAGCCGGGTCAAAGCCTGTTCTGCCTTAAATTTATAGGCTACGGCCCAACGTGGAGCTTTAGCCGTTGAACCCAACTGTTTTTGCATGGCATAGCTGTTCACCTTGATCACGGCGCCATCCGTAGCAAAAGGCAGCGACTCGCGAGCCTTGTCCCAATGCTGAATAAAGGCCATCACCTCATCCAAATTCCGGCATAGCTGTATGTGATCGGAGATCTTGAACCCCCATTGACGTGCAGCCATCAAACTCTCGTAATGTGTAGTGTAGGGTAAATTGTCTCCGACTAACGTATATAGAAATGCATCCAAATCTCGACTGGCCGTCACAGCTGAGCTCTGCTGCTTGAGCGAACCAGCAGCAGCGTTCCGGGGATTGGCAAACGGCGTCTCCCCAATGTCTTCCCGCTCGCGATTCAATCGCTCGAACGATTTATACGGCATCAGGATCTCTCCGCGTATCTCAAACAGATCGGGATAGCCGGTCCCGCGTAACTGCAACGGAATGCTGCGTATCGTCCGCACATTCTCCGTCACATCATCTCCCACCGTACCGTCTCCTCGCGTAGCGGCCCGTACCAAACGTCCATGCTCATACAACAGGCTGATCGACGTACCATCAAACTTTAATTCACACACATACTCAACCTCTCCGACCTCTTTCCGTACACGTGCATCGAAATCAATCACCTCCTCGCGTGAATAGGTGTTGGCCAACGATTGCATCGGGAAACGGTGCGTGACACTGGCAAACTGGTTGGCCCGATCACTGCCCACTCGTTGCGTAGGTGAATTGGGATCAGCATATTGCGGATAGCTCTGTTCCAGATCCTGTAGCTCTCGCATCAACTTATCGTACTCGAAATCACTCATTAAAGGATCATTCAGCACATAGTAGCGATAGTTCTGTTCATGGAGCAATGGCCGAAGTTGATCAATTCTATCTTTGGGTTGCATAATTTCTCAATATGTGACGTAAAATTAATAAATTTGTAGAAAACGAACCAACCAACATTTTAGCCTAAATTTTGCAAGCAAAAGTAATTCAGACATCTACCCCGACTGACAATCTCTCCCATCCGAATATTTTTAAGAAAAATTTTTTCGGGCTTCTTGTATTACCAATTTTTGTTTATACTTGCAGAAAATTTTTGCAAACCAATGGCACTCGCTAACAAACCAAAGAAAAGAGTAGTAGTAAGTTACAAGAACCTCTCACCCGAACTACAAGAGGAGATCAAAAAACAGTATCCCAACGGATACACCGACTCCATGTTACGTATTGATAAAGGTCCCGGCGATTTTTTTTATGCGATCATGCTCGAGACAGAAGATGTCAGCTACCTGGTCAAAGTAGATGTCAAGGTCGATGACCAACTTGATGAGGAGGAAGACAAAGATTATTACAACGACGATATCAAAGATACCGACGACGACCAAATCATCGCTGAAGAGCTCGAAGACGAGGACGAATAATCAAAAATAGATACTCCCCAAATCGGTCCACACTGGACCGATTTTTTTTGTCTATTCTCGTATCCCTTATTCATTCCTCAATTATTAAGAGAGCAACAGATAGAAAAAGGCAGCCTTTGAGGGCTGCCTTTTATCTTTTCGTTAAACAAGATGGATTACCAGTTCAGGATCTTCTTGAAATCGTAAGCAGCAGGATCTGCTACATACTTTTTCGCAGCCTCATAATCGGCTGGAGTAATATAGTTCAAGATGTTCTCAACCACCTGAGTGAATTTGTCTGAGGTGATATCAACCAAACGTGGCGGAATCTTGCCCGTTTCCGGATCCTGAAGATCTTTCAGGTAGAGCGCCGAAATCTGACCGGCCGGATCTGCATATACCATGCAACCGGTTTTGCCTTCGCTGAAGAGCTTGTAGGTACCCATACCCAGCAATGAGCAGTAAACCAAATCGTAAGCCACCGGAGTCTGGCAACGAACCTCGTAACCGATCTCTACCGGACGTGATTTAACCTTCAAGCCCAGCTCTTTGAGCTTCTTCTCCAACATCTCGTTGAAGATGTGAGCCTTCGAAACTTTACCCAACTCAGGATGTCCGTGATCGTCATACGAGAAGTGGATACCCGATTTCTGAATCTCTTCGTTGCTCAGTGAGTGGAAAACACCCTCAGAGATCATGGCAACACCGTAATCGATACCCATGATCTTCCGTTTGATGATCGCCGATACAACCAAATTAACGATCTTCTCAACGGTAATCTCCGTTTTGTTGAACATCTCGGGGATTACAATCATCGGATAGTGGCAAGCAGTACCAATACCGAAAGCCAAGTGTCCGGCTGAACGTCCCATGGCCGCTACAACAAACCAATTACCACTGGTCTTTGCATCGGTAGCTACGGTACGACCGATGATCGAGCCCATATCTTTTGCTGACTCGTAACCGAAGGTCGGTGAACCAGCCGGCAGAGGCAGGTCGTTATCGATGGTTTTGGGAACGTGGATGTTTGCAATAGGATATTTCTTTGCAGCGAGGAATTTCGCAATACGGTTAGCCGTAGAAGCCGTATCGTCACCACCTACCGTTACCAACAACTTCACATTGTTCTTAACGAAGAAATCAAGGTTGAAATCCTCTTCGAAGTTTTTGTCAGTCGGTTTGAAACGGCTCATCACCAGGAACGAACCACCACGATTGAAAATATCATCTGCCAACAGGAAATCGATATCGGTGGTTTTCGGATTTTTGTTGAACAAACCCGAATATCCGCCGTGAAGACCGATTACACGATAGCCCTTCTGCAAGAAAGTTTTGGCTACGCTTCCTACGACAGTGTTCATACCGGGCGCTGGACCGCCACCGGTCAAAATTGCAATTGAATCCATTTTCTAAGCTTAATTATGTAAGTTCTGTAAATGTTCTTTTTTCCAGGAGAAGCACTCCCCTGTTGTTCGTGCATCTATTCTTGTTCCCCGCTTGCACTGCAGGCATAAGCGTTTCCACGGAACTCGCTGCATGGTCGCACAAGCGTCTCAAAAATACGACTATTTTTCAAGAATTCATTCAACCCAGAGCCCTATTTTCATGCCTCACTGCAAAATACTGTTCACAGTACCTTCCGTGCAACCCTCCTTCGTACAACGAATCGATGCTTTCCAATCATCTTGTCATTGTTAAAAAGGTGAGACTTGCAACGTTATTAAACGTCGCTTGAAGCATGCCCTTAGAGTCTCGGCAACTGTCTCGCTTGACGGAGCTCACAGTCTTCGACCTCCCTAAACGAATTCCAATAGGTACAATGAATGCACCTTTTGAGATCGGCACCGGTTATTTTTCGGTCAACTTGGCAATCATTCCGGCAGCCAGCTGATCGCAAACCTCTAACTTTTCACTGGTAGGACGTCCCATGATCTCAGCGGGTTCAACCACCTGCTCCCAACCGATCTCGTCGGCAAACTGTTTGAGGGTACGGACGCCACCGCCATTCCAGCTGTAAGTGCCAAACAGTCCCAAATAACGGTTCTTTACTCCAATGTGCAACAATTCGCGAGTCAAGGCATCCATCGTCGGCAACATCAGCGTATTGTAGGCACAGCTACCCAAAATTACCCCTTTGTAACGCCATATATCGTTAATTAAATAGGAGATGTGAGTTTTGGAAGCATCGTGTACACGAATCTGTTTGATCCCGCCTTCGGCCAATTTGAAGGCAATATAATCGGCCATCTGAGCCGTATTGCCATACATCGAACCATAGATCACCACAACTCCATCTTCTGCCTCGTAATGGCTCCAACGACGATAAAGTTCAATCACTTTGGCCGGATCCTTGCGCCATACCAAACCGTGCAGCGGACAGATGGTACGAATATCCAGTGCGGACAACTTCACAAAGGCCTTTTGTACCATATTGCTGTATTTTCCAACGATATTGGAGTAGTAACGGCGCATCTCCGACTCCCGTCGGTCATCGAAAATCACCTGATCGTCGAATGCTCCCCCATCCAGGGCCCCGAAACTTCCAAACGCATCTCCAGAGAACAAAATGCCATCCGTCATATCGTACGACATCATGGTCTCAGGCCAATGCACCCATGGCGTAAAGACAAATTTCAATTTGTGATGTCCCAAATCAAGCATATCCCCATCTTTGATCTCTACCAAATTGGGGAGTTCGCCCAAATAGCCACACAGCACCTTGAAGGTCTTAACATTGCCAATGATCTTCACGTCCGGATAACGCTGCAACAGATTACGGATCTCTCCACTGTGGTCAAGCTCCATGTGGTGAATGATCAGATAATCGAGTTTGCGATCACCCAATACAGTGGACACCCAATCCAAATAACTGCGATCACTACCGGCCTCGACTGTATCCATCAACGCACACTTCTCATCTCGAATCAAATAGGAGTTATAAGAGACGCCGTCCGGTAACGGCCACAGATTTTCAAAAAGATTTTTACGCCGATCATTGACTCCCGTCCAAAACAGCGTATCAGAAATTTGTTGTTTGCAGTACATAAGTCAATTATAGTTTATACTCTGTCCACAACAGCAAAAGCTATCAGCAAAAGCCAGAATTGCATGGAAAAAAGGTTGTTTTGCTCGCTTTATTGTTAACTTTGCAAAGGTAGGAATTTTTTGGTTCATCACATGAAGCAACTCCTATACATAATCATTCTGCTATCCCTAATTGCAGTTCCCTCGCGGGCACAACAAAAAAGCATCTACACCGGGCTCACCCTGGAGATCATCCAAGGAGATACGGTACTGGTTGCTGAAACGGTTCCTGTGTTCGTTTTTCCGCGCAAGATAGACTCCCGACGATTTGCCAAATTGGTCGCCAATCTGAAAAAAGTCTATCCGATAGCCAAAGAGGCCAATCGCCTGTTGGGGGAGATGGAGAAGCATATGGCTACGCTCAAAACCGAACGGGAACGAAAACTCTTCACCAAGGCCATGGAGCGCCAACTGAAGAAAAAATACACCCCCGTTCTCCATCGGATGACCTTCTCCCAGGGGAAATTATTGATCAAACTGATCGACCGGGAGACCGGACATACCTCCTACGCATTGGTTAAAGAGCTTCGAAACGGTTTCAGCGCATTTCTATGGCAAAATGTGGGCCGTATTTTCGGTATGAACCTTAAAGACACCTACGATGCAACGGGTGACGACCAATTTATCGAAATGCTGATTCGCCTCTATGAAGCCGGGTATCTTTAATATACAATCTTAAGACACCGATTTGTCGTCCACGGTTATTTGTAAACATTAGCCTAAAGATTTGTTTAAATCATTAGATCGCATCAGCGTGCAGTCCTACCCTCCTCAATACAAGCCTGCATCATCTTCTGAAGGACTTTCCACCGCCAGTCTATTATCGAATTGAAGAATAGCGATACAACCGGGGCACTCCGCCCTTCCATGCTGGTAACAAAACAAGATACAGCACTGTATCGAACACATTTACACTCCGTACTCGCCCTATTCCATCACACGTCACACCACTCTCTTCCATGTTTACACAGATACAGGTGACGTATGATTGTTACCTCATTCTGTTCAGCGTTGAAAAATTTCCGGATAGCGATTGATAAAATAGACCGGTGTGCAACTCCAGGCGTGACAGTAACTATTGATCGGGAAGAATCCGTATGGAGATCGGGTATCATTCTGAAGATCGTAAACCTCCCAGAATGTATCGGCCCCTTTGGCAACCATACCGCCCCAATAATCGATCAGAGTGGTCCGAGCCTGCTCCGTGAGACCACACCGAATCAACGCCTCAATCCAATAGTGATATGCATAAGGAGAACCAATCCCACAAGCATCAGGTTTTGCCATAATGTTTTTTAAGGCTTGCGCACCATCTTTCGTGGACAGCGTTCCCGATAGAACCATCCATACCTGAGACAAATAGGAAGCCTGCTTGTTCGGACCCGACAACACCAGCCCAGACGAGCAATCATAATAGGCTTTTCGTGCTGCCGCCTTCATGCGAGTTGCCAATCGGGGCCAATCTTTCACCTCGTGTTCTTTGCCTAATATTCGAGCCAATTCGTAACTCCGCTCGACAGCAAAGATCATCAACCCCTGTATGGAGGCATCCCGATTCAGATCCCCTTTCCAATCGAACACCAGCCAACTCGGCTTTAAAGAGTTGTCATAAATTCCATCCGGATTCAACGCCTCGCAGGCAATTTCAACCTGTCGTTTTACCACCGGCCACAAATCTGCGCCTGTAGCCGTGTCGCCACTATGCTTCACATAATCGGCCAAGGCAACCCCATACAACAAGGAATAGTCCATGCAGTGTGTCCCGCGTCCCTGGATTTTCCATTCAGGTCTTTCATAAACCGTTGCACTGAGCCATCCCGCGGAATCAGCCAACGAAGCCAACAGGTACAAACAACGTTTGGTCAAATCGTGATTCTTGAAAGAATAGGCGTTGGCCAATGCCTCCAGATATAGATCCCCAATCCAAAGACGTTGATCCCGTTTGGGCCCGTCCTCATACACCGTCTGCATACACTCGGATAAGGTTGCCAAACCTACCTCGTTGATTTGTCGAATGATGGTTGGCGTCTCAGTAGCAAGAGAGGCAGGCACACCTGAAGCCGATGAGACCGCTCGAACCCGCATCCCCGTAAAATTAAACTGGAAACTGGACGATATGCCCAACAATTCAATTTTTACATACCGAAACGCTACTCTTCTGTCAATCGAAACCGTAAGTTCTTCCGGACAGGTCATTACGGTTACGATCTCGTCCTGAATCCAACCTCGGCTTAATCCTCCCGGATACGGATCAAAGGGTGTATTCAGCTCTGCCGGCACCTCACCGAAGGTAAAACGGAACCGGGTTGGCGCATCTGACCAACCATCCGTATGCAACGAAAAGGAAAAATAGCCTGTCACATGGCGCCCAAAATCAATAATGACCGCTGGCGTACCCCGTTTATAACTCTCTTCATAAAACTGCTCCATCGTCCCGGAAGGCTCCATGCGCCACCCTTGAAAAGCAGACGAATCACGAACCGATCGCACCATTCCAATCGGTTCAACCAACGTTTCATGCAATGTGGGGGTGCACTCCTGTGCCACACGGAACCACCGAAGCCGATCCTCTCCAAAAGCTATATGGGACACCGCAGAATCAGCCACAACTTTTGCCTCTGTTGCACAATCGCCCTTTGCACATACAGAGCAACAAGAGATCACAAGCAGTATAAAACAGATAATTTGACGAACTAATGAAGTCATTTATTGAATCAATGAGTATTATATCACTAACCGAGCATAAAACATACAACCACTGCATTTCGCATGGCCTTCACCCGGACACCGTTTACAAGATACTAAAATAACAAAAACTGGCAGCGTAACTTTCTCAAGTTATTCACTGCCAGTTTCAGTATATCAAATGTACATTAAAGCCGGAAGGACTTGCACTCAAAAGATCTCACGGACAGTGCCTCGTGCAGCGTCTATTCATAATCAAGCGACTGGATAAACTCCACAGCCTCCTGACTAAGCGGATCGTTGCGGTCAAGCCAAACTTTTGCCTTGATCAGCTCCTCACGCGCTTTATTGATCTTTTGGGTTAGCGGGAAGGCCGGGCGCGGGATCAACTCATAAAGAGCCCGCTCTGAAGGACGGAAGGTTCGGTTGAACACCTGCTCCTGCGTCGGACGTCGATCACCCTGCCAGGAGAATCCGGGCAATCTCATCGGCTGATCATCCGGTATTTTGTCCATCGGATAGATCGAATAGACTGGCTTTCCTCGCCAAACAATCTCATCGACCGTCTGATCCTTGAAATAGAAGGATATATCCGCACATTCGACTGTCATAAAGCCCGATATATACGATCCTAAACTATCCTCCTCGACCATGAAATAGTAGGTCTGACCATTTCCGTTCACATCGGTACGATAGATCGTCCCATCCCGGAAATAGGACTCAATCTCCTTGCCTTTGATCTGATTGTAGTGAGCCGTATCCACCTGCTGGCAAAGAATCGGATTACCGACAAATACCGCCCGATCAATCTTCTGGTTACGCGTATAGATATCCACCCACTGCGAAGTAACCTGATTGTTATCGTTCCACAACACCGGATCCACATACATGTGCAGAGTCGAATCCAGCGTGAAACCGGTCATCGAATCACATACAGCTTGAAAATCATGCCGATAAATTCGAACATTGTGATATCCAAACACCTTACGCACTAAAGAGTCCTGCTCCGTGGTCACCGTATCGGCCACTTGAGGCTGCAGGGTGTCGGCCTGCTGTTTGGCCAATTGCGTTAACGAATCGCGTTGACGTTGCAGCAACTCAGCTCGGGCAATCGAATCAGCACGCGCCACTGAGTCAGCTATGGCCTGCAATCGATTCCGTTTACGTTGGGCCTCTTTCTGCTTCCAGCGCTCCTCACGAGCCTTCATGCGTGCCATACGCTCCTGCTCCTTCTGTTGTCGTATCTTTTCCCGGGCTTGCCGCTTCTTCTCCGCCTCAATCCGTTTCAACTCCTTCTTACTCAATTGAGACGAATCAGCCACCTCTGGAGCAGTCTTGGTTTGAGCCTCACGATCCGACTCAGCGCCTTCTCCGGCATCCGGCGTAGTTGCTTCGTCAGTTGCAACTGACTCATTGGTCGATTTGACTGTTTCATCGGATGTCGGCGCCTCAAGTTCCGTTCCCTCCTCCAATCTGGCAAGAGAGTCCGCCTCCAAAGAGTCTGTCAGGACAGAATCCCGATTAAACGTATAAACAAACATCGAATCGGCACGCATATACAGCGTATCGACCTTACTGCTATCCGACTGTTGAAACGATGCAATCACCGGATCACGAGTCAAAAGCGCCTTACGTTCTTTACCCCAATACTGTATCAAATCACCAAAAGCAACAGCCTGCTGCTCCTGATCAGCCACCTGCACATTATTCAGCAAAAGCGCATCTTGCGAATCCTGCTGGTAATAGATCGTATCTGCCCACAACTCCTGGTTTTCGGTCAGAATGTATGAGTGATCCGTAAAGGTATATTTGTTGGCCTTACGATCGTACATGCCACGCAGCGCAGTCAAGAATTCGTTATCTTTATTCCAGATGTACGAGCGGGTCGAAAAACGGGCCACCTCGGTATCCAAGTTGTAATTTACCGAATCCGACTTGAGCTGGTAGTCGGGGTTACTCATCTCCACGTCATGCACCCCGACCAACTCGCGGGTATCGGCATAATAGTAGCCATCTCGCGATTCAAGCCGGTTCTCTTTCTGCAACATCGTTCCTCCACCCGTGTAGTGGCCAATGTTATCCAGCGTATTGAACGAGAAGTTGTAGGTATAGAGCGTTGCATCCCCATTCACCACCTTGATCAGCGGAGCATAAACCCGCGCCATGTTGATATTACCATTGTATTCGGCACGATCGCCATACACAAAAGTGCTATCTTTGTTGATGATGACATTGTTGTAACAATCCATCATCCGATCGTTGAATCGGATCGCACTGTCACAGGTGATTACCGCACCATTGTGGTAAAACACAACATGCCCCACCAAGCTGATTACAGACGAGTCGGCCACCTTGACCGGCCGCATCACATCAGCCGAAAAATTCACAATTTTTGGGGCACCTCCGGACGCAGATTGTGCCACCGCTCCAATTCCGGAACAGCAGCACAATCCCCCGATAAGAAGTTGAAAAAATCGCTTCACGTCAAATGGGTTTTCTACAAACTACTTGAGTAGATAAGGGCGTTGGAATTCACATTTCTTAAATTGCGGATCTACCCGAATATACATACTGCTCGCCTTCTCTTTCAGCCACTTTTCATAATCATCGGCCTGCTTGCGGGTCAAGGCCAACTCCTGAATGCGTAAAAAATCATCCGACAGATTGGCTTTATGGGTCGGTATAATCTCATCCAAGCGGACCATCTTACCCATAATATTGCCTCGTGAATCCTGCGAAGCAAACGCATCCGAAATATCACCCGGCTTCATCTTGCGCAACGCATTGTAAACCTCCGGCATCTGACTCAACTCCTCTTTCAAGAACTTGGTCGTTGCCGCCTTGGCATCGTTGCGGTTGGTCATCGCCAACAGCTCGATGTTGGTCGCTACACCACCATTCTTGTTCGAATACTTGTCTTCAGAATATTTCTCAACAGCATCCTTAAAGGTGATATTTCCCTTCTGAATCTCACTTTTCAAACTGTCCAGCGTCTTAAACGAGGCCCGAATCTCATCATCGGTAAACTGCGGCTTGAGCAAAATGTGACGACAATGGTAGAGGTTGCCGTTCTGATCGATCAACTGAATCAAGTGGAAACCGAACTCCGTCTCAACTGCCTCGGAAACCTGTCCCGGACGCAGCTTCACCAACGCATCGGCAAAAGGTTGCACGAAACTCTCCTTCGGCATCGGATCCATCTCTCCACCCCGAACCGCAGTAGCCGGATCTTCCGAATACATCCGCGCCAACATCTCAAATTTCGTTCCGTTCATGATACGCTCACGAAGCTCCAAAATACGTTCACGCGTTCTGAACTTCGCCTCCTCGGTCGAGGGCGGATACCGTACAATCTGCGAGAAAACATACTGCTCCGGAATGATCGGAATCGAATCCTTGGGCATGCGTTTGAAATAGTACTCCACCTCGCCGGAGGTAATCGTCGATTTGCTGTTCACCGTCTGCTTCATCATCATCGCATAACGTACCTCCTCATAACGGCTCTGCAAATCACTACGAATATCGAAAATGGGCTTGTGATAATACATCTCCACCGCAGCCTGAGATCCCCGTTGGGCAATCTCCTGCTCAAGCGCATTCTCAACCATCAAAGCAATATCTGCATTATCAATTGTCAACGAATCAATCTGAGATTGCGTATACAGAATCTTTTGCTCAATCAACGTCTCCAAAGCCTCACACATCGGATCCCGATCCGACGTATATCCTTGAGAACGACGCTGCTCGATCAAACTTTTACTGGCCTGAATCAAATCCGAATAGAGAATCATTGAATTGCCCACAACAGCAACTACCTTATCAACCATTACCTGATTGGGTGATGGTATATAGAGTTCTGGTTCTGGCTTTGGCGTCTGTTCCAGTTGTGCCTGCTCAGACTGTGCTGCTTTCGGAGGCTCCTGAGTCGGTTGTACCTGCTTGGAGTGTTTAGTTTTCGAAGGTTCCGATGCCGATTGTGTCTGCTCGGAGTGTTTGGCTTTTGGATGTTTCTGGGCCCACACTGAACCCGATGACATACCGAGCAACAAAGTAAGGGCAAAACACAAAATCCCAGCTCTTTGGGTATAACGTTTAATTGGCATGAACATAAATTTGTTTCTTAGACAAGGCTTGCCGATAAAGGCTATCTTCATGGGCTTTGATAATATCCTGTTTACGTTGATTGAACAATACGCGTTTGATTACACCCGACACACTCTCCACCGGTGCATAATCTCCCGAACGACGAATGTCTGTCACCCGTACAAAATAGGTATTATTCCCCTCTTTCAATTCTGAGATCTGACCCGTCTTGAAAAGATAATCATAATCCTTATCCTTATCAGTCGGCAACAGTGACAACAAAACCGCCGGCTCAGACCACGTATTGATCTCTACCAGATCGAAACCGTTCTTGGTACAAATATCCACAAAATCCTGATACGAATCATTTCCAGACGCAAGCATTCGCTCCTTGAGCTTAGCCGCCTGCCGGTAACTGTTGGGCATTCTGACTACTCGAGCCTTCAGAATCGTTTTATCAAGAATAAATTCAGATTTGTGATTGAGATAATAATCGGCGATCTGCTTATCGGTAAAAAGCGTATCCAACTCCTTATCCACATAGTATTGATCCACCTTGTGTGTCAAAAGTGAATTGCGGTACTCCTCCACCAAGCGATCAATATCCTCCTGACTGCTGCGGAACATCTCTTCAGCCTCCTGTACCTTGAGCTGTTTTTTGACCCACTGGTCCACATAGGATTTTTGGATTTTAACGCTATCTTCAGCCGTCATGTCCGGGGTAAAAATCGGCGCCAAATCATGCAGATAGAGTCGCTCCCCCCCCACCTCAGCCAAAACCTTCTGGTTAGTAAAGGGATTCGGGAAACGCTTGCAAGAGCTCATACCCATGACGCATGCCAAAGGTAAGATCCAAAAAAGCCGATGTATAGAAAACTGTTTCATTCGCTTACTGATAACAACGCTCAATCGATCCGATTAGTATGATCGATCGGCGTTTTTTTACTCCCCGGAATTCGATTTCTCCTGACCATTGATCGATGCCGTTGACAAAGGCGTGGCATCCGAAGAGGTCTCACCGGTCGCATTTGGGATCGAAGTTTGCGAATCGGCCTTCTCAACCGCTTCCAGGTGACGACGTTTCTCTTCCCGAGAGATCCGAACGGCAATCCGGATAAAGCCTATCAGGAAGAGCACGCAGGCTATTCCATAAATCGTGTAATACAACGTATCATTGTCCATCTGCTCCCGGGTCGAAAGCAATTTTCCACCATTAAGCATCCAGGTAAAATAGGAGATCGCATTATTGATGCAGTGGATCAGAATGACTGGCCAAAGCGATCCGGTTCGATAATAAATGTATCCCAATACCAGACCGATCATAAAGGCATTGACCACCTGCTGGGGGATCAGGTGCACGATACCGAATACCGCTGACGCAATCACAATACCTATAAAGACCCCATATTTACGCATCAACGCATCCTGCAGAATGCCGCGAAAAAGGATCTCCTCCATAACCGGAGCCACAACAATCGAGGTAAACATCATCCACCCGCCGGCAGACATGATATTCCCCAACTGATCGAGATAGGTCGCAGGGAACAGATTCAACAACGGTTCGATGACAATGCCGGTTGCCAGCACCATGATCGTGCCCCACAAGACAATGACAAAATCGAGTTTGGCCAAACCGAAACGCAGCAAACGGGTTCCTTTCGGAGAACGGATTTTGCGTTGGAAGAGACCAAATACGATCACCAAAGTGAACTGAATAACGTATCCCAAAAATGCACCGAATCCTGGCGAGACACTGCCAATCTTCTGCAAAATACTGGTCAGCAACGAACCCAATACGGTCGCTACAATAAATACGCCCAGCAGCGTCAACAGATCCCCCCAAGAGGGATACATGACCCGAAACTCCTCCGTTGCCCATTTACCTTTTCTCCGTAACATGGTCCATCACTTTTATTAACTCAATTCTATCTATATCTATCCTGCAGGCTATTCGCGACATTCCTAAACATGAAGGTCCCGGCTCACTTTCAATCGCACTCCGTCGCTGCTCGTTCCTACTTCCCCCACTTCTCCTTGAGAAATGGGCTTTGTATTACGTGCTCCGAATGTAGCACACTCCCAGAGATGGTGTAGCCGCTGACTTACCGCACTGACTTCCTCATTGCACCGATGTCAGCAAACCTACCGTCGAACGGCAACTCTCACCACATCACACAAAGAGTGCATCAATCCTGCTTAGTAGAGCTCGACCGCGATCGAACCGTCTTGTCCGCCGCTCTAAACGACACGATCAATCGCCACAGTTCAATCAATAGAGTTCGTCGCCCAGAGTAGCGACCATCACCGCTTTGATCGTGTGCATCCGGTTCTCAGCCTCGTCAAAGACAATCAAAGCCTCTGATTGGAACACCTCATCAGTGACCTCCATCTCGCGCAATCCAAATTTTTCGTAGATATCGTTGCCCACTTTGGTCTCCAAGTCGTGGAAGGCCGGCAAACAGTGCATAAACTTGCAATCGGGATTGCCCGTCGCCTCCATAACCGCACGGTTGACCTGATAAGGTTTCAACAGTTTGATTCGTTCGTTCCAAACCTCGTCAGGCTCGCCCATCGAAACCCACACATCGGTATAAACGAAATCACAACCGGCTACCCCTTCAGCAATGCTCTCGGTCAGCGTAATTTTTGCACCGCTCGTTGCGGCTACCTGACGGCAACGCTCCACCAACGAAGGATCCGGAGCACAAGCCCGAGGCGAAATGGCACGGAAATCCATACCCATCTTGGCCGCCATCACCATCAGCGAATTGGCCACATTGTTATGTGCATCGCCTAAGAAACAGAACTTGATCTCCGAGAAGGGTTTTGAGCAGTGCTCGCGCATCGTCAACATATCGGCCAGAGCCTGCGTCGGGTGAAACTCCGTGGTCAAACCGTTCCAGACCGGTACCCCCGAAAATTCAGCCAACAGTTGCACAATCCGTTGTGCATACCCACGATACTCGATGCCGTCATACATCCGACCCAATACGTGCGCAGTATCTTTGATCGACTCCTTCTTACCGATCTGAGAGCCGGTCGGACCCAAATAGGTCACATGAGCTCCCTGATCATGGGCCGCTACCTCAAACGAACAACGGGTACGTGTCGAATCTTTCTCAAACAGCAGGACTATGTTCTTACCGGTCAACATCTGCTTTTCGCAACGAAGATATTTGTCGGTTTTGAGCTGTGCAGCCAAATCGAGCAAATAGGTGATCTCTTCGGGCGTAAAATCCAGCAAAGTCAACAGGTGTCTTTTTCTCAAATCAATCATAACGGACATATCTGGTTAAACAACCTCAAAGATAGCGAGAAGTAGCGAATTTTCGGCAAAAATCGGATAAATAACACAACTATATTATTTACAGACACATATCATCACTTCCCAAAACAAAGCCACCCGAATCCGATAGGTGATTGGATTCGGGAGGCTGTTGCAGGTGAGCTATTGTGATTAAATCTGCACGCTATTGGTTAAACTCTATTTGTTATTTGTTGTCCTTAGTTGTGATACAATCATTTGTCAACCAGTGTTGAACCTTTTCTTTAATAGATCCCGGACCGTAACCTTTCCACATATCCAAAACTACGCCCTCCGGAGAGATCATTACATAATGTGGAATGCCTGTCACCTGATAAACAGCTGCAAGCCCAGTGGCTCCCTTAGCAAGTTCATTCCATTGGTTACCCGTTAGGCCCTTACGTTCAATAAAATCAAGCCATCTATCTTTAGGATCGGAATTAATACTGACAATCACCAAACCTTCTTTATAGGACTCTGCAACCTCCTTTATCTCCGGAAATGACTGCAGGCACGGACCGCAACCCTGACTCCAAAAATCAAGTAGAATATATTTCCCTTTAAACTCGGAAAGATGATGCAAATTACCCTTCACATCATACAAGTCGCCATCTACCATCTGATCTCCGACATTCACAACCTCTGGTAAATTGAGATAGGCGGCAATCAACTGTCCCGCTGCAGTCGCCCGATCAGCTTCGGGCATGCGATCATACAAAGAACGGATCAAATCTTCATGACCAAATTTTTTATTCCATTGCAAATACCCAGCATAATTTTGATATCGGTCTAACCAAACAGTAGTTACCGGAGACTCTTTCATGTAGTTTAATTCATGTAATGCAATGGAATCCACCAACGGTAAAAACAATTTAAGAAGCGAATCTACCTTTCTTAAAGTGGGCTTATCCAAGCCCTGCTGCAATCCCGTACTATAAACGTCATTCCATTCCGTTACATAGGTTAACATCTGCTTCCGTTCTGCCAACGCGACCTCAGAAAACAAATTCTCATCATGCTGTTCCGGCACATCACTCTCTACATGCCACAATGAGTGCAAGCAATCATTGCCTGTGATTTTTACATAGGTACCCGATTTAACCCAAATATTTAGAAAAGTATTCGGAAACCCTTTTGATCTGGCAGTCAAACGCAATTTGCGGGCCTGAGAATCGGTAATTGTATCCCGAAAGATAAATTTTCCATTGATCACCGTATCGCTATCGATTAGGCGATGGATGCGTCCATCTGCACGTAACAATTCTAATACCGAACTATCCGGTACATTCTGCAACTCTCCATAAATCACGAACTCACCTTCCGGAACTTGACAAGGTTTTGGTTTCGGAGGTTTTGAAGTTGCACTTAGCAATAGGAAACTCCCAATCACAAGCACAAATGTCACGCCCTTGTTCATTATTATTCAGTTAAGGTGAATTAGCTTAATGATTTCATATAAAGAGAAATTCTCTAACAGTAATTACAATAACGCGATGAACCGGTATATGTATAAGGCCAAACAGACTCTATGGTTTTTCTGTCTCTGAGGCATCCGGTTTCAACCAGTGTTGAACCTTTTCTTTAATAGATCCCAGACCATATCCGCTCCACATCCCCACAACTATTCCCGCTGGAGAGATCATTACATAACGTGGTATGCCCTTCACCTGATAGGCTGCTGCAAGCCCAGTGGTCCCCTTGGCAAATTCATTCCATTGGTTACCCGTCAAACCCTTACGTTCCACAAAATCACTCCAGCTCTTTTTCGTATCCATACTGATACTGACAATTTCCAGACTGTCTTTATACATCTCAGAAACCTCCTTCAGCTCCGGAAACGACTGCAGGCACGGCCCACATCCCAGGCTCCAAAAATCAAGCATGACATATTTTCCTTTAAACTCGGAAAGATGGTGCAGGTCCCCCTTCACATCATACAAATCACCATCTACCATCTGATCTCCGACATTCACAACCTCTGGTAAATTGAGATAGGCGGTAATCAGCTGCCCCTCTTCCGTCGCCCGATCCGCTTCAGACATACGATCATACAAAGAACGGATCAAATCTTCATGGCCAAACTTTTTATTCCATTGCAAAAAGGGTACATAGGTGGCATATCGATCCAACCACACGGCAGTTACCGGAGCCTCTTTCATGTAATTCAGTTCCTGCAATGCAATCGAATCATACAGCGGCAGGTACAATTTGAGCAGTGAGTCTAACTTTTTTATGTCGACCTGATCAAAATCCATATTGGGATGTGCAGCGATTAAATCGCTTCGCTCGGTTAAGCATTTCAGCATTTGCCGCCTGTCATTCAAAACAAGTTTCGAAAATTCACTCTCAACTTGCTGTTCCGGCACATCACTGTCAATATTCCACAGCGGGAACAAGCAATCTTCGCCGGAGATTCTCACATACGCGCCCGATTTAACCCAAATGTTAACAAAGGTGCCCGGGAAACCTTGTGACCGAGCACTTAAATTCAATTTACGGGCCTTAGAACAGGTAATCGTATCCTTAAAGAAAAATTTTCCATCGATTACCGTGTCGGATGCTATTCTGAACATCACATTGCCATCAGATCGCAATAGGTCAAGGACCGATCCGTCCGGTACATTCTGTAACTCCCCATAAATTACAAACTCTCCCTCCGGAACTTGACACGGTTGCGGTTCTTGAGGTTTTGAGGTCGCACTCAGCAACAGGAAACTTCCCATCACAAGTACCAATAATGCACCTTTTTTCATTATCATTCAGTCTTAGTTAATTAACTTCATGCGTTTGCATAAAGATAGCTATTTACTTCGAGGAAACACTGCGGCTCATACAACCATCATCACAATTACAGAATGAAGCTCTAATAACCAACCGACCGCTGATTGATTATTTGAAAGCAAAGCAAAACCAGGCTATTTACTGATTCACCTCAATCTTTTTCATATTTTTCATGTCTTGAGACAATAACTTTAGTACCCTCTTCTTGGTAGAGCCATATTCGCCGCCACCCCACATGTCAACAACCACTCCCTCAGGAGAAATCAGCACGTAAAAGGGTAATGCCGCCACCTGATAAGCTGCAGCAAGCCCTGTTCGTCAGGTCTTCAATTCGTTCCATTGACTACCGATCAATTGATTACGCTTGACCACATCAATCCATTGCTGCTTGGGATCCATACAAATACTGACCACCTTCACTTGTCTATATTGTTTGATGATCTGCTCTAACTCAATGAACGATCGCATACATTCCGGAGATTCACCACTCCAAAAATCCAGTAAAATGCATTTTCCTTTGAATCTCGACAGATGACGAACACTCCCCTTTATATCATACAAGTCCCCATCAAGCATTTGATCACCAATATTCACTTGTGGAGGCAAATTCACATAATCCGTGATAATCTGCCCGATTTTAGTTGACCGATCCGTTTCAGACATACGATCATACAATGAACGAATCAAATCTGCGTGGCCAAAATCCTTATTCCATCGTAAAAAAGAGGCATAGGTGTGATATCGGTCTAACCACACAGGGGTTACTGGGGCCTCTTTCATATAGTGTAATTCACGTAATCTTATGGAATCCCGATAAAGCCTAATTAATCGAAAAAGTGAATCCTCTTTTTCAGATATTGTTGGATCATAATATGCTTCCAACGACCTCAAGTGCAGCTTATCCACTTCGGCCATATAGATCAGCTTTTGTTTCCTTTCCAACAAGTTGAGCAAAGAAAATGCGGTCTCATAGCGCTGCTCCGGCACATTGCTTTGCACCCTCCATAAAGGAACCAAACGATCCTCACCCGTAATGTGCACACAGGCACCGGATTTAACCCATATGGTTAAATAGGTGTCGAATAGTACGGGTTCCTTTATGCTCAACAATAATTTACGAGCATTGGAGTCTGTGATCGTATCACGTAACACAAAAGTTCCCGCCACGACCGTATCTGAGGTGATCACATGCATCGATTCACTATCCAATTGAGAAAGCTCAATCACCAGACTATCCGGCATATTCTGCAACTTTCCATAGATCACAAATTCACCCTCAGGACTCTGACAAGGCTTCGTCTCCTGAGGCTTCGGAGTCGCATCAACCAACAAAAAACTACCTAAAGCAAGAGCAAACGCCACCCATCTTTTCATAACAATCATTTTTTAGTTCAGACGCACATCCCGGTTATATACCTGACAGATTTATAAGCTAATAAATATAGATATTTTTCTGTATAAAATAAACGCAACAGAGCGATCTCACGCCATAAAATGAGGACCATGGTGCCCGATCAATAATAACAGGATAACAAAGAGGACAGATGGATGAATCTGCCCTCTTGTATAGCATGTTTAACAAATTTTTCTTACACCTACCGAATAATTTTTACCTTTTTAGGTGCATCTATTTGAGATTTGATCATTCCATCCTTTCGACGTTCGTGACGAATTTTGACCACCCCATAAGGTGTCGGGACAGAACCCTCTACCCATTTCAAATCTCCCAAATGCGGATCAATACGAATCACCCGACAACCGGGCTCAACAATAGTTACCCCCAGCACATGTTCCGTCAACCAGGCCGTGGGCCCCGAAGCCCATCCGTGGCAGAAGCTGTGACGTAACCCTTTGTAACAGTAATCGCCATAGGTGCGATGTACATCCACCTTCCCCGCAGGAACCAACTCATCGATACGGGCCGCATTCTTTAACCAAGCGATATCGAAATCCTCCCAAAAAGTGGTTGCTCCCAAATCGAGCATACCACCCCAGTAACGACAGATATCGTCCATTGCTCCGGCGTAATCACCTGCCATCGCTTTGGCTTGCAACATGTAATAGCCATAAAAGGTCGAATACCGCTCTACCCCACCTTCACTTAAAATCTCATTACATTGTTCGGGTGCGGCCAATCCGGCCAAAGCGGCCAACGCAGCAGATTGTTTGGACTGTTTGTAATCTGGAATTGCCTGACGCATCCGTTCAACCGTAGTACGACAAAGCGATGACAAAGAGTCGTTTTTCAATACCTGCTCAAGCTGTTCACCGGCCTCAAGAGACATGATCACCAAAGCCTGCAGTCCCGCATTAATCGCTGGTTCGTTTTGGCTGGTAGGCCAATCCAAGAATCGGCCTCCAGTGCGCAATTGTTCACGGCCTTGCTCGTCAACGGACGCTATAACCTGCGAGAGAAGTCCCTCTAAATAGGGTTGTTGCTCTGCCAAATAGGCGCGATTTCCCGTATAATTATAATAATCACGTTGGATCAAAATCCACCAAAGCGAATAGGAACACTTCCCATTCATCCAACCTGGCAAGGGGGTCTGATCGCGTGCCTGGTCAAAGGTCTTGCGCAAAACCTCATTATCGCCAAAAACGGCTAAGATGGTTCGCAACTCCGGGTGGGCATCCCCCATCCAGACCAGGCGATCCCGTTTGATGCCATCCCACAAATAATTCTGCATATTGAGATGCACCGTATAGGCGCCGGTCATCCAAATACTATCGAGGCGGGGATTGCTCGAATGGAAGGATCCTAAATAGGGCAGATCCCTGTACACAAAAATTGCCCGTACCTCCTGCAGGTTCACCACCACATCCTCCGTCAACAGATCCAGCCTTACAAAACGGAAGCCGGAATTCCCAACCTCACTCACTCCGTACCAGGGGGCGCTAAACGTAAAGTCACGCATTGCATGGTCATTGGTGGCACCGCTCTCAACCGATATGTCACTCATCGCCTCACTGACCGACTCTCCCAAACGCACCCGGAACTGCACCGGTTTGCGGTTCGAAATATCGCCGACGACAATCTGTACGCCTCCATGGATCTCTCGACCAAAATCCAAAAGAATCGAAGGGCGTTTCCCCTCCTTATTGGTCAAAATACAATGCGGATAGGGGGCGTTAATCATCTGGCCTTTACCCTTGGCCAACAGCACTTCGGGAGTCTGCACAAGCTCGCTATTTTGTGTCCAAACAATCCGAACAGGAGGCAAATAGGTACGGATCCGCGTGTCATGCTCCAAGGTGTCGGACATCTGCTTCGGAAAGACCGGAGGGAGTTGAGCGGACAAAGGCAGAGCCAACAACAATGCCAATGCGGTAAAAACAATTTTCATTTAATGATGGGTTTCTATACAACAACAAACAAGAGATACGCAACATCTGTCCATTAGGAGCGCCTTTCGTCTATGGGCATGCGCCACACCAACATCACCGTCGTCCCAAGCCTCCATCTCTATTGCCTCACCTGAGCAGGCGCAAAAGCTGAAGACGCATCAAAAACAGTCTGTTGCTTTGACGAAAGTAACAATAAGTTGCAACTTCAACAAGCCAGCTACTGGGAGCGACGTTTTCTGAAGCGTTCAGGCTGCATAGATTGCCCCCCTGACAATCAAATCGTCCTAAAATATTATTCGCAAACATGCCTGATCGACAGATCGTTGCAATCTATCGAAACATTTTTCACGTAGAACATTACACATCTTGTACATGCAAAAGGCAATCCTAAATGAACATAACATCGACCAATAGGTGAATAAAGGACTACCTTCTTAACTTTTTATTCGTGCAGACCGTATCCTGCTGCGGGACGACTGGACTTATCCAAAGCGACACTCCGTTGATCTACAGACACTGAACCTATAAAAATACAGAGATTTCATTCCCCTTTCAGCCCATCGCACTCTAAAATCTCGAGAATTTTAATTAATATTGCATAATTATTCAATTGTATAAGTATGGGTAAAATTGTGGCGCTGGCCAATCAGAAAGGCGGTGTAGGCAAAACGACTACCGCAATCAATCTGGCTGCCAGCCTGGCTGTTATCGGTAAAAAAGTGCTGTTGGTCGATGCCGATCCGCAAGCCAATGCAACCTCCGGATTGGGACTGGATATCAATCAGGCCAACATCTACGATTGCATCACCGGTGAGGCTACAGCTACCGGCGTGATTCAAAAATGCCCCGATATCAAAAAGCTCGATATTCTCCCCTCCAGTATCAACCTGGTCGGGGCCGAAACCGAACTGCTCGAAATCGAAGACGGCCAAAAGAGAATGAGAACCATCCTCGAACCACTCAAAGCCAACTACGATTTTATTCTCATTGACTGCTCCCCATCGCTGGGCTTGGTGACGCTCAATGCGCTGGTGGCAGCCGACAGCGTGCTGATTCCCGTACAATGTGAATATTTTGCGCTGGAGGGTTTGGGCAAACTGCTCAACACAATCAAAATGACCAAATCCAAACTCAATCCCGAACTGGAGATCGAAGGCTTCCTGCTGACCATGTATGATTCCCGGTTGCGCTTAGCCAACCAGGTGGCCACCGAGGTGAGAGAACATTTCGGAGATCTGGCCTTTAAAACCATCATCCAGCGCAATACGCGTTTGAGTGAAGCCCCCAGCTACGGTAAACCGGCTCTGCTCTACGACGCATCGTCGACCGGCAGCGTCAATTACCTCAATTTGGCCAAAGAGTTTATCAAGAGAAACAAAAAAACGGCATAATATACCATGAACCCGAAAAGCAAAGGCCTTGGGCGCGGTTTGGGCGCCATTTTCGAAATCGAAGGCAAAGAGTTGCCAAACAAAAAGAGCAGCCACGCCTTTGAAGAGGTGCCTATCGCCTCGGTCGTTCCCAATCCGAAACAACCTCGTACCCATTTCGACGAACAGGCCCTCAATGAACTGGCCGAATCAATCCGCACACTGGGGGTAATTCAACCACTGACTGTCAAAAAAGAGGCCGACGGCAAATATACCATCATCAGCGGTGAACGGCGCTGGCGTGCTTCACAATTGGCCGGACTGGATACCGTGCCTGTCTATATCCGCGAAGCCGATGACCAACACGTTTTGGAGATGGCTATCGTCGAAAACATTCAACGTCAAGACCTCAATGCCATCGAGGTGGCACTCAGCCTGCAACGTCTTGTAGATGAGTGTGACCTCAAGCAGGAATCACTCGGTGAACGAATCGGCAAAAACCGCTCGACAGTAGCCAACTATATGCGATTACTTAAACTTCCGGATAAGGTACAATTGGCCATCCGTGAAGGGCTGATCTCCATGGGACACGCTCGGGCATTGATCACCGTAGAGTCCCCCGAAGAGCAACTGGCAATTTTGAGTAAAATCATCAAAAAAGGATTGTCGGTTCGTCAGGTCGAAGAGATGGTCAAAAAGCTTCACACACCCCGCCCCGCCAAAGAGGAGGAGGAGTATCCCGAAGAGTATGCCCAGTTGGTCGAACTGCTCGAAAAACTCTTTTCGCAAGAGATTAGTATCAAAAAGAACAACAAAGGCGGCGGAAAAATCGTTATCGGTTTCGATTCCGACGAGGATGTCCGTACATTTGTCCGCAAATTCGAACAAGCCGTCAAATAGCCAATGACCTTTTCGCGCCCATACTTCCGCACGATTCTTGTCTCCATCCTGCTGATGGGGAGTGTTTTTGCCGTATCGGCACATACCGTTATGTCCCCTGCCGATCACACTTTCCTGTCCGCAACCATACAACAACCCTCCGCATCGGTATCTCAAAATTCCACTGGAGCCGGTTCACCACAATCAACCAGTTCGAACACATCCAAAGCGTCTGAACAATCTACATCACGGGAGTCATCCTCAAAGGCTGCTGTGGAAGCTACTCCGACAGCTACCCCACCCACCGCCGCAACAGGCACAAAACAATCGGAAGCCTCTTCGGCTTCAACGTTAACGCCGAGTGCATCGGATACAAGTTCACAGCAAAAGACTTCACCGTTCGGACAGAGCCGCACCGACACTACCCAATCTAACGACTCAAAGGATACGACAACTCCCCCACCAGCTGCTGAACAGAAGACCACTGCAGCCGAAAAAACAGGTTCCGCCACTGAAACGGAATCTTCGACACAATCGGCAGAGACTACAAGTGGTAAACTTCAAACGGTCTCTTCATCTAAAGCTTCAGCTCAGATGAATATCGTCCCGACGGACAGTACGTTAACAAAGAAGGGGAAACGCGCCAAAACGAAAGCCCTAAAAAAAGCGGCACAACCAACAAGCCAAACGGCCACACAGGCAACAAAGGGTTTCCCCTCTGCTACGCCTCATAAGCAGTTTCAGGTTGAAGGCGGGGTATTGAAGAGGCTGACCCCAACAACGGCCGAACAGATTTTGAGCAAAGATACGGAGATCGACACGCTGAATCAGCCCACATTAGAACCTCTGAGCGAGGAGGTTGCCTTAACCGAAAAGGCAGACTCTTCCAAGTTAAAAAAACGCCACGAAAAGGATACCTCCAGCGTACGGTACAGCGCCATATTCCGTGATACAATCCCCTTGTCCCGTATGACGGCCATTTCGCTGGTCGCTCCCGGATTTTCACAATTATACAACAAACAGGCGTGGAAAATTCCGATCTTGTACGGAGTAACCGGTGGCTTGACGGCAATGGGCTTCTATCAGAACAATAAATACAAAGCTGCCAAAAATGAGTATAACGCACTGGTCGATCGTCAAGCTACCCAAGAGGAGCTCGACCCTGCCCAATGCAAAATGATCCGCTACAACACCGCCCGAACCCTCTTTTTCGTGGGAGCTGTTGCCTCCTACCTCTATTTCCTGGGGGATGGTGTGCTCAACTACAACGGCCCCGAAAACAGTGTCAAAAAGGCAACCACCCTTTCGACCATTTGCCCCGGTGCCGGACAGCTCTACAATAAAAGTTATTGGAAGGTCCCTATCGTGGTAGGAGCCTTCGCTACGATGGGTTATGTCATTGACTGGAATGCGCGCGGTTACAAACGATACCGCACCGCTTACAATCAAGTGGTCAACGGCCAACCCGACGAATTCGAAGGCCGATATTCGGCGGATTATCTGAAAAATATGAAAGATAATTTCCGCCGTAATCGTGACCTCTGCATCATTTTGACCGGAGCGTTGTACCTGCTCAATATTGTCGATGCACACGTGGACGCTCACCTGAAAGACTACGATATCAGCGATGATCTCTCGGTCCGTCTCGAACCGGCCGTCTTTCAAAATTATGCCTCACGCAACGGCTATTGTGGCGTCGGCATGTCTCTGAAAGTAACCTTCTAACCCAAAATATAGAACCTTACAGAGATGAAAGGGATAGCCTATACTATACTCTCCGTGGCCCTGCTTGCCATGACAGCATCTGCCCGAGGTGAGACTTCTACTCTCACCCCTAAAGCGGATTCCATCCCTGCCGATGAACGATTGTACATTGCACACAGCTGTGAAAGCTATGATTCAATCATCGCCTCATGGCGGGAAAGCAACCGTTTCGGTGCATTCGATAAATACGCCAGCCTCTACATCAATCTCGACACCACAAAATACTACATCGAGGCAGTCACCCCTTATACCGACGCACAATATCAAGAGCGGCTGCGCAGCATTGTCTCGCCGGTCCACCTTCCCTTCAACTCCATCGTCCGCAAATATATTGTCGCCTATGTCACCTCTCGGCAAGCGATCACAAAACGGATGATTGGCCAATCACTCTACTATTTTCCGATCATCGAACGCGAACTGGAGAAGGCTGGGCTGCCTCTCGAATTAAAATTCATGGCTGTTGTCGAATCAGCCCTGCAACCGACCGTCACCTCTCCAGCCGGAGCCGTCGGATTGTGGCAATTCATGTTGACCACTGGTCGCCATTATGGACTGGAAATCTCCTCGATGGTCGATGAACGGCGCGACCCGGTTGCCTCTACACGCGCCGCCTGCGCCTACCTCAAAGACTTATACGATATCTATGGCGACTGGACCTTGGCTCTCGCCTCCTATAATTTTGGGCCGGGCAATGTCAACAAGGCACTGAAACGGGCCGGGGGCCATGCAACCACCTATTGGGACATCTATCCCTACCTGCCTAAAGCCACCCGAGATTATATTCCGGCATTTGTAGGGTTGACCTATGCCTATCACTACTACAAAGACCATCACGTCAAACCCTATCCCCCCACTCTACCCATTGCAACCGATACGGTTACCATTAGCCGTAACCTACATCTGCAACAAGTTGCTACTACTCTCAATATTCCTTTAGAACTTCTGCAAAATCTGAATCCACAATACAAACAGGATATCGTTCCAGCAGCCACACGCACCTACCCTTTAGTGCTTCCACAACGTGAAATATCCCATTTTTTGGAGTACGAACAAGAGATCTATACAAAAGATACGCTCTATTTGGATACCCACCTGAGTTTGGCCGGCTCGACCAAGCAACCCCAACCGGCAGCTCCCAAAACTCTCACGTACAAGGTGCGTAAGGGGGATACTTTGGGCGCTATTGCTGCAAAATATGGCGTTTCCGTTTCTCAGTTGATGCGATGGAATCGCATCAAAAGTGCCAACCGTTTACAGATCGGACAAACTTTGCAAATCGTCAAACCATGACCGTGAATTCTGAAACCATCGTGGCAATTGCTTCCGGCACAGGTGGTGCAATCGCCTTAATCCGCACCAGCGGTCCCGAGGCAATTGCCATCGCTGATCGCATTTTTAGCGGCGTGTCCGGTACGCCTCTAAAACAAGCCAAAGGATTTACGCTTCACTATGGCTACATTCGTAATGAAGCTGGAGAGACTATCGATGACGTGATTCTTTCGTTATACCGAGCACCTCACTCCTATACCGGCGAAGATATGGTGGAGATCACCTGCCACGGCTCCTCATACATCCAACAAGAGATCTTACGCCTATTCATCCAAAATGGAGCCCGAATGGCTCAAGGTGGGGAGTTTACCCTACGGGCATTCTTGGCAGGCAAAATGGACCTCGCACAGGCCGAGGCGGTAGCCGATATCATCGCCTCAGACAGCAAAGCCTCCCTGATGTTGGCCTCACGTCAAATTCGTGGCGGATATTCTGAAGAATTTTCCCATCTTCGTAACCACCTGCTCGAATTGGTCTCGCTACTGGAACTGGAATTGGATTTTAGCGAAGAAGACGTTGAATTTGCTGACCGTAGTCGGTTGAAAACCATGCTTAATGAGATTCAACAAAAAATAGAGACATTAAGCAACTCCTTCCGCCTCGGAAACATTCTCAAGAATGGCGTTCCGGTCGCTATCGTTGGCAGCCCTAACGTTGGAAAATCGACGCTGCTGAATGCTCTGCTGAATGAAGAGCGAGCTCTCGTATCCGATATTGCCGGAACAACACGCGATCTGATCGAAGAGACCATCAATATTCAGGGAGTAACGTTCCGTTTTATCGATACGGCAGGCATTCGCGACACCGTCGATCCGCTCGAACATTTAGGAATCGAGCGTACGCTGCAAAGATTACAACAAGCGGCTGTGGTTCTGTTTATGGTCGATGCGCACGAGCCATTCAACACTATTGTCCAACAGCTCACGACCTATCCCCCAAAAAGCGACCAACACACCATTATTTTACTGAACAAAGCAGATCAAGTCGACGCAACACACATTGAGGTATTAAAAACCCAACTCGCCCAGCAATTTGGGTTTCCCGTACTGGCCATATCAGCAAAGCTACATGACAATCTACCCGCACTGACTCAAGTGTTATATAAGTGCGTGGAAGCTGATAGCGCCCTAAATTCAGATCAAGTCATTGTGTCTAATGCACGCCATCATGAAGCATTACAAGCTGCGTTGACAGCAACTAAACGAGCTCAAGAGTCACTCGACAACAATCTTCCAGGGGACTTGCTCGCACAAGACATCCGTGAGGTATTGCACCACTTGGGAACCATCACCGGAGAAATCACCTCGCAAGATGTTTTAAACTCGATTTTCTCCAAATTCTGCATCGGCAAATAGCGGCTTGTAAACAACCATAACTAACTATAACCATTTAGAACAAAGTCACTGAATATCAGTGGCTTTTGTTTTTTGTGTACTTTCCAGACCGTATTTGGAAGTAACGGTTTTTATCCATATTTTTCATACGTATTTCTACCGTGACAGAAATTCACGGTTTGCCCAAATGTCACAGTAACGCATTAGTTGACGTGTGTTGACAATGGTTTACATGTGTTGACAAAATTCGGGAGAAATAAGGAGAAATTATCCCCAATGTAAAGGAGGAAAATATGGAAATAAGAAAGATTTGTCAATGGTGCGGAAAGCCATTTATAGCTCAAAAGACAACAACCTGTTATTGTAGCCATCAGTGTTCCAATCTTGGCTACAAGGAACGCATCAGGGAACGTAAGCGACAGTTGAAGCGATCACAGGAATTATTGCAACCTCGACAGGCAGCCGAGGGGCAGGATTTCTTCTCTTTTGCCCAAGCCGCAAAGCTGATGGGTGTTACCCGGCAATACATCTATAAACTGGTCAAGGAATCCAAACTGCGGGCCTCCCGTCTGAGCGGGAAGAAGTCGCTCATCCGCCGTGCGGACATCGAGCTGATGATGAAGACCAAGCCTTACGAACGCATCATGCCCAAAGAGGACTTTGACATCACCGAGTATTACACCGCTGAGGAGATTGCACAGAAATATAAGGTCAATGCCAAATGGGTATGGACTTATACACGACAGCACAAGGTCCCGAAAGTAAGAATCCGCCAGTTCAACTATTACAGCAAGAAACATATTGATGCCGCCTTTGCCAAATATGAGGTGGACTCCGACCTGACGGAATGGTACACTCCCGAAGATATTCAGGAAAAATACGGCATGACACGTGTCGCCATCCGTTCGCACGTCTACCGTAACAACATCCCCTCGAAAAAAGAACACGGGCAGATTTTCTATTCCAAACTCCACTTCGATCTTTCCAAGACTGCTGAACAGGAGAGCAAGGCGGAATATTACACGGTCAAGGAGGCAATGGAAAAATTCAAACTCTCTCGTGACTCGGTGTACGGTATTTTGCAGTTCCACCAGATTCCCAGAGAGAAGAACGGACGTTTCGTCCGCTTCTTGAAAGTGGACTTTGACCGGGTTATGGGTGTCCGTAAGTGACCTGATTATAGGCTACCGTAAAT
>ULWB01054953.1_pt1 | contig 104870 bp, 81 predicted proteins | sample 1959891 | NCBI WGS metagenome assembly ULWB01 (sample SAMEA4835799, study PRJEB28245) | human gut metagenome | biome: gut microbiome; material: fecal sample | place: Denmark | collected 2008 | reverse complement strand
AGAACGGTGTTCTTGCGCCCTATGCGGTTCATCAGCATGCCAGTAGGAACTGAGAATATCAGGAACCAGAAAAACACCAGTGAAGGGAATATGTTGGCGACGGAGTCGCTCAGTCCAAGGTCTGACTTCACGTAGTTGGAGGCTATGCCGACAAGGTCGACAAAGCCCATCGCGAAGAAGCAGAACATCACAGGGACTAAATATATTGTTTTGGTTGATTTCATACTTTACTTATTTAAAGGATATACAACGAGCGAGGCTGACTTTTTCTTGCCGTCGCACTTAACTGATATGCTGTTGTACGGCTCTGAGGGGAACACGAGGTTTGTCATCACTGAATTTCCGCCGTTGGCAAAAGCCTCTACGCTGCAGTTGTCTACATAAAGACGGAGCTCGCTGAGCTTAGAGCCTACAACCGGAGCTGTGGTTACTGCCGGGAAGTCCTTGCTGAAGGATACGTTTCCGCTCGCGTGGCGGTCAAAGCTTACAGTGCCTTTGGCCTTATCGTATGTCAATGCCACCTTCTCGCCTTTCTTGTTAGAGAGTACAAGCTCTACTGTTGATGTCTGCTCAGGATCGAGTGTGAGCACAACCTCGTAAGTTCCGCACGGCTTGCTGAACATCTTGCTTACGGTCTTTGAGCCGGAGATGCTCTTATTCACGGCAGCCTTGCCTCTCATCTTCTCGTTCTCGGCAGAAGGCTTTGAGCCAAGATATTCTGTTGTGCCGTCAGTATAGAGATAAAGGTCGCGCGCAATAGTGTTGGCACTTCTGTACTGCTGCGTTGGCACTTGGTTGGCATACTGCCAGTTGCTCATCCATCCTATCATGATGCGGCGTCCGTCGGGAGCGTTGTCAAAAGTTACTCCTGCATAGTTGTCCTTGCCGTAGTCTGCCCATTTAGTAACTTCAGGCTTTGTGTCGCAAGTAAACTTGTGGCCGTCGAACGTTCCTGTGAAATACTGTGTTGCGCTGCCGCCTGCAGGTCCGCCGGGGTTGATGTTGCACACGAGCACCCACTTGCTGTAGTTCTTGCCTTCAACAGGCAGTTCAAAGAGGTCAGGGCATTCCCATACACCTTCATGGCATCCGTAGCCCTTGCCGAAGCTGCTCTCATAAGTCCAATCTTTCAGATTGGCTGAAGAATAGATGCGCATCTCCTGTCCTGCTGCCAGAATCATTATCCAGCGGCCGCTCTTGGCGTGACGGAACACGTGCGGATCACGGAAGTCGGGCACGTCAGAAACTATCACCGGGTTGCCGTCATATTTCGTGAATGTCTTTCCGTTGTCAGTGCTGTAGGCCATGCTCTGCGTCTGGTTTTCGCCGGCAGAGGTGAAGAAAGCCACAATGGCTCCGGCACCAAACCCGGCGGTGTTGTCCTTGTCTACTACACAGCTTCCGCTGAATATAGTGCCAAGTCCGTCGGGTTCGATGGCCAAGCCTTCGTCGGTCCAGTTAACGAGGTCACGGCTTGAAGAGTGTCCCCAAGTCATGTTCTCCCATTGTGAACCATAAGGATTGTATTGATAATAAAGATTGTAGACACCGTCTTTATAGAACATTCCGTTCGGATCGTTCATCCATCCGTAAACCGGTGTGTGATGATAAGCGGGACGGAACTTCTCGCGGTTAGCCGTATCAAATGTATCAGAATAAGATATATTCTTCCAGCAGGCATAGTCCTTCATGGCTGTAGACTTGCCTTCAACGCCGTTAACATGGAAGTCGAACAACACTTTCTTGCCGGCAAACTCCGACATGTCGAACGGCACATAATAGTCAATCTTGTCGGCAGCCAGTCTTACGTTCAGCGTCTTAACGACATTGCTGTTCACTATAACCTTTACGTTGGTTATCTCGGCCGACTCCTGTACAGGCAGCAGCACGTAGCGGCTGTTGCTTTCAGCACGCATCATACAGTGTGAACTGCTAAGGAAAGACATATTGCCTGACTGGGCAGACACCTGAAACGAGGCTGCACCCAATAGTAAAGCTACAAGTATGTTTCTTATTTTCATGATTATATTTTTATTCGTTTCACAAGTTTTTTAATGTTCAGACGAAAAACTATAACATTTTATTACAGGTTTCGTTTACGGCCATTATTTATTTAAAATACATTTCAACATTTAACAAGGCTCGTATTTCAGTTCTGCCATATTTATATGAATCCGTGGTGTGGTCAGTATTTCTGTGTTATAACCGCACATGACCGTTATAAATCTTATTATGCCCACAGCGGCAAAATTAATTATACCTTTAAAAAACAATCTTATTTACCTTTAAAAGATACATCCGGACAAAGCCTTATGCTAAATAGTCCTCACCCTGCCGGATGTATCTTTAAAAACTCAAAATACTTATCTCACCATGATCATTACCTATATTTTTTCATCAGTCATAATCCTGATTCTGTTTATACAGTCCTGGAATGTAGAACAGCTGATTGTAAGGTATCGGGAAGAATTCGTTCTTACCGGCAGTAAAGCGTGCGTCACGATAATACTGTCCGTAATGCTGTTCCTTAGCACTTGTCACGTTGCCATTTTCATCGTATGATACAGGTGCTCCTTCCATAACGTTTCCGTTGTGATCAAAGAAGCTGTACGTATAGTTCTGAGCGTTCTTGAAATAATTATTAAGTGTATTAGAAGCAATGCCCCAGCGGCGCAGGTCGAAGAAACGTCCGTTCTCCATAGCCATCTCAAGACGGCGTTCCCAGCGCAGGCACTTACGTGCATTCTCCTTGTTGTCAAAATACGGTGACATAGGATATTCAGCTATTTCACACTGGTCGGCAGCATAACCGATATGCTTGCTTACAGAGTTGGCGGCACGAAGACGTATCGCGTTGATAATGTCGCGTGCCTCAGACAGACGGCCAAGCTCGATGAGAGCCTCGGCGCGCATAAGCATAACGTCGGTGTAGCGGATAACATAGTCGTTAGTTGCGAAAGCCTGCCAAGAATCGTTGAAGGTCTCGCCCTTAGAGCGCTGCGGAACTTCCTTAAGAGATGTGTAGTAACCATAGTCGGTAGCGTCACGAGAGTTTGCCATAGTCTGAGTATAGTCTTTCTCATATTTGTATGGGAATGAAGGCATACCTACTGTATGGAACAATCTCGGATCCCACTTCTGTGATGTAGGCTGTCCGTTGATAGGATAGTCGTTGGTAGCGTTATAGTTGTCGAACATAGGCAGACCGTTCTTTGTCTTGAACGCGTCTACGAGGTCCTGAGAAGGTTTGTGGAAATCCCATCCGCATGACCACATGCCCCATGCGCCGTTAAGCATAACAGACCAGTTGGCACGGCCGTAAGTAGTGTGGTCGTCCTCATAGTCAGAGCACTGAACCGCGAACACAGACTCTTTGCTGTTCTTATAGTCGGGAAGGAAGATGTCGCCAAAATCCTCGAGGTATCCGTAATCAGAGTTTACAACATCGTTGGTATAAACTACAACGCTGTCCATATAAGTGGGGTTGATAAAGTTAACGCCCGTACTGTCTTCATATCCGTCGCCCCATGCGAGGTTAAGATAGCATTTTGCCAGATAAGCAGCGGCAGCCACCTTGTTGGCGCGTCCGTCCTGTCCGGGCTCTTTAACCGGCAGTACATCGTAAGCGGCCTTGAAGTCGTTGATAACCTTACCGAAGAGCTCTCTGTAACTGTACTGGTTGTTGGGTATAGACTCCTGTGAGCCGGCAGCTTCCACTTTTTCGTCGATCCATGGAATTTGGCGGAATACGGTAAGGAGCTTATAGTAGAAATGTCCGCGGAGGAATTTAACCTCAGCCTCACGCTGGCGTGTTGTCTCGGCTCCGAGCTTGCTCTCGCCGTTGCGCTCGAGCGCAAGCAGGGCGCGGTTGCAGCGTGAAACGGCGCAATACAGACGATACCACAGCTCATCCATCTCTCCCGGAGTGGTTGATGTCAGGGTTGTCCATATATCCATGGCATGATAGCCGGTATCGTTAGGGCCGCTACCGCCTTTTAGACAGTCGTCTGAAGTAATGTCTCCGTATGGGAAGAGGTTAAACGGATATGTGTACCAGCAGTCGCCCAGCATGGCGTATGCAGAGGTAACCATTCCCTCAGGATCTTCGAAGGCCTTGTCCTCATTTACCACAGCAGTAGGAGTGTAATCAAGAAAATCATTGCAGCTTGTCAGCGTAAGGCCCAGTGCGCATGCAGCTAATATGTTATATATCTTTTTCATTTTGATAAATCGTTAATCTGTTAGAAACTTAATTGCAATCCGAATGACAGTGATGTTGACAAAGGATAATTCCAGTCCGGATTCTCCGGATCAGGACATGTAAGGCTTGAGCTCTTGATTGTGAGCAGGTTCTGACCTGACAGATATACACGTGCACTTGTCATCTTGAGTTTAGAGATAAGACGTGAAGGGAATGTGTATCCCAACTGCAGTGTACGAAGTTTCAGATAAGAGCCGTTTTCAACGAAATAGCTTGATGCGCGGCCTTCGTCGGCTGTATTGGTTGTTGACAGTCTCGGTATGGTTGAACCTGTGTTGTTGGTATTCCATGCGTTCAAGAGTCGGCTGCCCTTATTTGATCCGGCATCAGTAACAGCCCAGAAGTCAGTCTGAAATTTTTGGTTGTTATAAACGTCCTTGTCGTAGACGCCCTGCCAGAACATGCTCAGGTCGAAACCTTTATATGTAAGGCCGATGTTGATACCATAAGAGAATTTAGGAACGGGATTGTAGATCCAGTCCTGGTCATCAGAATTGATGACGCCATTCTTGTCGAGGTCGGCATATTTAAGTCCGCCGACACGTGCATTGGCCTGACCAGAAGCATCAACTTCCTCTTGTGTCTGGAAGAGTCCCTCAACAACATATCCTACTATTGATCCGTAAGGTTGTTTAGACTCTACGAGATTCTCTTTAGATGTATGTGCGTAAGAGCCAGTAGCCGATGAAGGCAGAGATGTAACTCTGTTGCGGAAGAAGTCGGCATTGGCATTGATGTCAATTCCGAGTCCGCATGCCAGTGTCTTGCGGTATCCGAGCATGAATTCCATACCCCAGTTGCGCAGTGAAGGACCGTTCATCCATGTTGCGCCGCCCTCACCTTTGGTTCCGATGTATGCAGGATTTATAAGCATGTCGTCAACATCCTTGATATACCAGTCGATAGAACCGTAGAGCATATTGTGGAACAATGTGAAGTCGGTACCGATGTTATACTGTGTTGCTGACTCCCATTTAAGATTTGCATTAGGCAGCTGTGTTGCACGATATCCTGAAGGGAATGTTCCTGAACCCTGCAGGAAGAGGTCGTAGGCTGTAGAGGTTACGCGGTCGAGTCCGTAGTCAACTACATAGAGTCCGAACTGAGCGTTGTTGTCGATGGCCTGGTTACCAGTCTTACCCCAAGACAGACGTATCTTCCAGTCGTCGAGCCAGTCTTTGTCAATCAGCTTAGATGCACGGAAACCGAATGTAGCTGCAGGGAATGTACCCCAGCGGTTGTCTTTACCGAAGCGTGATGAACCATCGCGACGTATTGTGAACGAAGCCAAGATGAGGTCATCGTAGTTATAGTCAACCTTTCCGAAGAAAGATGCGAGTCTGTATCCTACCATTGCACCTGCAACACGGGCTGTGCCAGTTGCGGCGTTAGGCCACATATAGTCGGGATCTTCGAGTGCATAGCCTTCGTTGTAGCCAGACCAGTCGATAGAGTTCTGCTTTGACATCTCGGCACCGAGCAGTACTGAGAAGTCATGTTTGTTGGCTAATGTAAAGTTGTAAGTGGCAGTGTTAGACCATGTCCAGTTCATATCGTTCTTGTTAGAGAGCGTTGTGCTCGCAATGTTGTTGTTGACGATATCTGAATGGAATGTGTGGTTCATTGACTGTATGAAAGATGTATAGAAGTCGATACCGAAGCTTGAACGGAGAACAAGTCCCTTGATAGGCTTCAGTTCAACGTATGCGTTACCGAACAGACGCCAGTAGTCAAGGTGGTTGTCACGGTTCTGATACATCTCTCGCAGAGGATTCTGACGGTCAGACATACTGCCGACCGGACCGCCGAATGTAGTGCCGTCGGTTTCATATACAGGCACGATAGGAGCCATCTTCAGTGCATTCTCCATAGGAGCACTGTCTACTTGTCTTGACCATGTAAGAGTGAAGTTCTCACCAACGCTCAAAATCTTGTTGATGTTGTAAGAAGAGTTCATTCTGGCAGAAATATTCTCGAATGAAGTATATTTCAGAATACCCTCGTTCTTCTTGTATCCGAGAGAGAACAAAGCAGAATATTTGTCAGTTGCGTTAGACACTGACAGGTCGTAGTTCTGAGAGAATCCTGTACGTGAAATCTCGTCGAGCCAGTCGGTGTCAGAATATCTCATAGTTTTTTTACTGTTGATAAATCCGTCGTAGCGTCCATTAACAGTATAGTTCTCATACTGCTCTGTAGCCGGATTCCATACAGTGATAGGTGTTCCGCTTGCAGCGTTGAGGTTAAGTCCGTAGTTGGCAGCATAGGTCACAGGGTCGATTCCGTCGTTCAGGGCAGCCTGTGCCATTGCTGTGGCATATTCAGCTGAATTACACAGCTTCATCCATGACTGTGAAGTGTAGAAAGATGCTGTAAGATTAGCTGAGAAGTCAACCTTCAGCTTGCCGCCTTTCTTACCCTGTTTTGTCGTGATGATGATCACACCGTTAGACGCACGCGAACCATAGATAGAGGCCGAAGCTGCATCCTTCAACACCTGCATACTCTCAATATCGTTTGTGTTAAGAGAGTTAAGAGACATTGTTGTAGGCACACCGTCGATTACGAAAAGCGGGTCTTGCGAAGAGTTGAACGAACCGATACCACGGATTCTCACTGTTCCTGTACCGATAGGTGAACCGTTGCCCGTAACAGTCATACCCGGAACACGTCCCTGCAATGCACGCATTGGGTCAGCATCAGGACTTGTCTTAAGTTCGTCGGTTGAAACCACTGAAACAGAACCGGTAAGGTCGGCTTTGCGCTGAGTGGTATAACCGGTTACTACGAGTTCGTCCATCAGGTTGCCTGCTTCTTCAAGCGTAACAACCATATTCTGACGCGCGGGAAGAGTTACTGTGTTGTAACCTACATAAGAGATTCTGATTTTGGCACCTTCTTTTACTTTCATTTTAAAGTGTCCGTCGATGTCAGTTACTACGCCGTTGGTCGTACCTTCTTCAAGTACACTGGCTCCAATAACTGTCTCACCCAAATTGTCTTTTACCGTACCGCTGACTTCTATCGTTCCCTGGGCTGCGGCAAACAAACCGAAACTCATGAAGATAAAGAACAGCACGATACGCTTCATGCTAAACAGCATTAGTTTAACGTTCTTCATTTTTACTGCGTTTTTATGGTTTAATAAATTGTTTACACTGACGTCTTATCGTCATTGGCAAAATTATTTAAATAGTGAAAATTTTATTAACAATTTTATACCAATGAATTAAAAATTTCGTTCATGAAACAAAATTTATATGTTTTGAACGAATAATATTGGCTATTTTTCATTTTCTGTGGCCTAAAAGACACATCAGCCATGTAATAGTATTAGATTTTCCTATTCAAGACTTGCCCACAGGCATGTCATGAAAACAATAAGAGATAAAATGTTTTAATAACATTCTGCACATCCGGCTGCCGTATTAACATTATAAAATTTTCACGGACGAACATATTTTGGCGAAATAGCCTATAATACCTAACCAGACATCATGCCCAATACGGATTATGCTACAAGCAGACCAATACATTAATCCGTATGCTTTGTTATTATTGCCGTCTGAGTTCTCATTGGCACAGCCGACATATCAGTAAACAACAAAAGACAATACGCTCACATAAGGCGGGCATCATGTCGGATTATGATGAATTATTTGAAATAATCGGTCTGCATCCTTTACGGCACCGAAAACAAAACAAGAAGGGGCGCAACAGTACATTATGTACAACTGCGCCCCTACATTTATTTATAATATAGGTATACTATTCAGCCAAGCCTGATTATCTTACACTGACCTTAACCGAATGTCCGTCGACGCTTACAAGATAAAGTCCGCCGGCAACTGCCACACGTGCCTCTGCACCGCGTGCTGCGTAGACTTGTGCGCCGTCGGCTGTGTAGACCTTAATGTCGCTCTCTGCGGGAGCGCTGACTACTATAGTGCCGTTCTCCGCATAAACCTTAACGCCGTCGGCCAGCGCGCTGCCTATGCCGCTCGTAGCTTTTTCGCCTACAGAGATGTTATCTATCAGTATGTCGTGAGTGATGCCTGATATGCCTCTGAAGCTCAGGCGAACGTTCTTCTCGCCCTTAAACTTGTCGAGAGATACTGTCTGCTTTGTCCAGCCTTCGGCATCGCTGCCTGAAACATATATCGGACTTGTGAGTGCCTCATACTCGCCGTTGTTCTTTGAAGCCTCAACCACGATGGCGTCGGCTGTCTGCTCGCCGTTAACGAGATACATGTAGAATGTGAGTTCTGGGTCAACGAGCTTGCTTACGTCTATCTTCTCGCTCGTGAATCTTACTTCGTTGCCCTCGGCAAGGGTTGTCGACAGGAATGCTGCGAAACCGCCGTCGCCGTCCTGAGGCTCAACTGAAGGATATGAAGGACTGCTTGCGCCTGTGCCCCATGCTGCGTCGTAGCCGCTAACAATCTCGTTCATCCACTGATGCTCGGGCTCTCCGCCTGCGAACGACTCGCTGAACGGTGCCGGTGTAGGCTCGCCTACAAAGAGAAGTGTGGTGCTCATGGTGCGGCCGTAGCCAATCTCGTTGTAAGGCTGTACGAGATAATAGACATACTGCTGTCCGTTGCTTGTGTCGATGGTGTTGTCGACAAATGATGTGCCAGCGCAGTCCTCGGCAAGCACCTCAGAACCGTTGCGAAGCACGTAATACTTAACGTCGCCGTCCTCGGGCTTAGCCTCGTTCCATGATATTGTTACAGAGTGGTCGTCGTTCTCAACTGCGTTAAGACCTTCAATCTCAGAAGGAACTGAATAGCCCACCTTAACCTTGACAACGGCAGCATCGCTCTTAAGTCCGTCGAGATATGCGTAAACGCGGTATGTATATTCGCCCTTCTCGGGTATGGTTCTGTCTACATACTGAACGGCAAGAGTGGCTCCTGTAGCCTGGCTGGTGTATATAGGCTCGTCAACGCCGTCGCGGTAAAGCTCCATCTTGTCGGCATGGTTGATGAAGTCGCCGGCAAGGTTGGTGTTAGGTGTATACCATATCAGCTTAACCTCCAGGGCGCCGTCCTGCGACGGAGTGGCTGTAAAGTTGTAAGGAGCTGTCGGACTGGCTGTAGGACGGCCGTTCTTAACCTCAATGTCGTCAACGCTGACTACGGCGCCAGTTTGGTTGTTGTCAAAGCAGATACCTATAACGTAGGCGTCGCTCTTGTCGGGAACAACAAGGCCCTTAATCTCCTGATAGTCGGTGCTGCTTACTGTCCATACGTCGCCTATTGTGCCGAGCGATGTGTGGTTGTCGTCGTTGCTGCAAAGTATCATCTGCAGTTTGGCAGGAGCAGCGGCGTCGGCAGCCTTTGCCTTGAACGTAATCTCTACTTCGTTGTCGGTTGTGAAGCGCAGTGCCGGCAGATAGAGTATTTCGGGTTTGTCGGGGTCGCCATTAACGGCAGCTGTACATACGGCAGCTCCGTCTTCATGCTTCCATCCCGCTCCGGCCTCGCCGCTGCCTGCTGTCGTCATACCGTCAAACGAGCCGTCGGCGTCGAAGTTGTTTGTGTAAGGCAGCTCCAGCGCCTCGTTAGAGCCGTAGAAATACTCATAGGTGAGCACTGACTCTGTTTCGTATTCGCCGAGATAGTCGCGCCATGCCAAAGTGGTTTTCTTCGATATGTTGCCCTTCTCGTCATACTCGTATTCATATTTGTATCTGTTCATCAGCGACCAGTTGTCCTCCTCGTCTGATGTGTCTGTCGACTCAGATCCTTCATCGGTGCCTTCGTCAGAGCCGTCGCCCCAAGGGTCGCCCCAGGGATCAGAGCCTCCGCCCCAAGGATCATAGTCGTCGCCGCTCGAATACATGTAGGTCTCTTTCAGCGTAACGTTGCCTTTGTCGTCATACTCATACACCTCTTTATCGGTGGGAGTCTTGGCATAGTCGCCTACAGAGAAGCTGAACGAATAGCTGTTGCGTATCTTCTGCAGCACGTTCATATTGTCGTCATAAACATAGTCGTTTATCTCATAAGGGTCGGCCTGGTCTGTGCCGTTGCGCCTTTTATATCTGTTCTCGGTTGCATTGTTGCCGTCGTATTCATAAACACATTTCACTGAATAGTCGTCTTCCCAGTCGGACGTGCCCCACTCATAAAAATACTGCTCAGAGACACGGCCCGTGGCGTCGTCAAACACCGATGAAGTGCATGCGCCTTCCATCGGACGGCCCATAAAGGTGAGCGACGAGCGGTCCCACACATAATTTTCAATAAGATTGCAGCGTTTTTGGTCGTCATATCCATAATTGACCTTCTCGTAATTTTCCATCAATGAGGCATCCTCAGTGTTAGGCTTTGTTACCAACTTCTGTACAAGTAGTCCATTGCTGTCATAGGTGTAGTCGGTTCTCGTGTTCACCTTTGTTCCATCATATTCTATCACGTGGCCCAGCACATCATCTGCCAAGGCACTGGTGGAACAACTTAATAACGAGAAGCCTACGAATAGTAATTTTATATCCATAAATGCGTGTATTAAGTTGTTAAATGTGTTAATCTTGATACAAAAATACAAAATAATTAACACTTTTCAAAATTCCGTAGGTACAAATTTATAATTTGTATAAATAATAGGTAAAAAATTATACAAAATATGCCCCAAGACTTCACCTTATTATATATAAAGAGACATACCTTGGATAAATACACGACCGGCTGATGCCGGCAGACACACGGCAAGGCTTACGGAAGGGAGCGACATGACACAAAAAAGCCTCATCCGGAAAAGATGAGGCAAATATATGTCTATACGCTTCGGCCTTCGTTGGGCAGATGGCCAAAATAGTCCTTGAAGCACTTGGTGAAGTAAGAAGGCGACGAGAAGCCTACGTCGTAGGATATCTCCGACACGGTCTTCGACGTTGTGCGGAGCAGATGCTCGGCAGCCTTGAGTCGGGTGATGCGTATTATCTCGACAGGCGACGAGCCTGTAATCTGCTTCACCTTGCGATAGAGCTGCACACGGCTAAGGCCAAGCTCGGCGGCAAGAGTCTCAACGTTGAGTTCAGAGTCGGACAGATGCCCCTTGAGACAATGCCTGAAGTCGTCAACAAAACGTGTGTCGGGGTCGTCGGCAGACGATTTTTCCTCCTCTGTGTCGATGCCCGAATATATGTTCTTCAGCTTCATGCGCTCGTTGAGCAGATTGCGCACACGCGACAGCAGGACGTTGCTGCTGAACGGCTTGGTGATGTAGGCATCGGCACCGCAGTCGTAGCCCTCGGCACGCTGGTCGTCGAAGGTTTGTGCCGTGAGCAGTATCACGGGTATGTGGCTCGTTGCCGTCTCCGACTTCAGGCGCCGGCACATCTCTAGACCGTCCATAACGGGCATCATCACGTCGCAGATAACTATGTCGGGCACGTATTTCAGGCACATGGCCAGACCTTCGCGCCCGTCGGAAGCGCACTTCACGTCATACTGGGATGAGAGCAGACTTACGATATAGTCCTTGACGTCGCTGTTGTCGTCTACCACCACAACCGACTTGCGGTCGCTGTCGGCCGGAGCCGTCATCATATCTATGCCGGCACTCTGCGGTGCGTCGGCAAGCACGCTGCTGTTAATCTCATCTGAGTTAAGCTCAGGCTTCTCTACGATATTGGCGCCGGGCTGCTTCAGCGGCAGCTTAACGGTGAACACGGCTCCGCCATCAGCGTTGCCGTCGGCAGTAACCTCACCGTGATGCAGCTCTACAAAGGCCTTAACAATGGCAAGACCTATGCCCGTGCCTCCTCTGTTTTCGCCTGAAGCCTGGAAGAAACGGTCGAACACATGGGCTATCTTGTCGCGGGGTATGCCTATGCCGGTGTCGCTCACGACAATAACGGCCATCGGCTCTTCAACACTTACCTTAACATTTATGCGGCCGCCCTTGCGGTTATATTTTATGGCGTTGCTGATAAGATTATAGCATATACGCTCCAACTTATATAAATCGGCCTCAATGACTGTCTCGCTGCCGCAGTCTACGCTAAGTTCAACATCCTTGCTGTCGGCAAGCGGCTCAAAGTTGGCTACCCACTGACTTACATATTCGGACAGATTAAAGCGGCTGACGCTCAGCTGCATCTTGCGGTTCTGTATCTTGCGCAGGTCGAGTATCTCGCCCACAAGCCTCAGCATAACGTCAACGTTCTTCCTGACCAGACAGAGCATGGAGCGCTGCTGGGTGGTAAGGTTGTCGGCCTCGAGCAAACGCCTTACGGGGTCGGCAATGAGAGTGAGCGGAGTGCGGAACTCGTGGCTGACGTTGGTGAAGAACACCAGTTTGGCGTTGGCAGCGTCCTCGCGCATGCGGCGCTTTACCACGATGCTGCGGTAGAAGGCAACAAACAGCACTACAAGCAGCACAACGATGATGACAAACATGATGAGATACACCTTCTGGTGGCTATACTGCGTGAGATACATGTTCACGCGGTCGTGCATCCTGTCAAGCCTGTCGTTAAGCTTGTTCATCTCTTCAGCCTGCATCAGCATAACCTCGGCATTGTCCTTGGTTACGAGAGCCGTCTTCATGAGGTTCTCGCGCTTATAGGGATGCTTTTCAAGAATGTTCATTGCCAGCTGCATCACCATGTCGCCGCGCGTGGGATAGATGTACGAAGCGTCGAGCACGCCGTCGCGCACCAGTTCAATGCCGCTGTTCTTGCCGGGAAGGGCGTCGATGCCTATAAACTTGATGCGGCCGGCAAGTCCGCGCGCCTCAGCTGCCTGACGGGCTCCGAGCGCCATACGGTCGTTATGGGCAAACACGTAGTCGATGTCGCCGCCTATGCTGTCGAGTATGGCGTCCATGGCCTTGCGGCCGCTCTGCTGGAGCCATGTGCCGCTGCCTGTGGCAACTATCTTTATATCAGGAAAATTCTTAAGGGCTGAGATAAAGCCATGATGGCGCTCTATGGCCGGCGACGAGCCTTTAAGGCCCATAATCTCTACCACCCTGCCCCTTCCGCCAAGACGGCGGGCAACATATTCGCCCATGGTGTAGCCCATCTTGGTGTTGTCGGCACCTATAAACGCAGTGTATTTGTCTGAACCGGTCTTACGGTCAAAGAGTATTACGGGAATGCCCTTGTTATAGGCATTCTCTATGGCCGGTGTAACAGTGTTCATCTGATTGGGGGCAACGATGAGAATATCCACGCCTTCGTTCACAAAATTGTTTATCTGCTCTGTCTGCCTGACGTTGTCGTCGTTGGCTGAAGCTACTTCCAGCCTGACGTTGTCATAAAGATAAGTACCTGCACGCATCTCGTCATTAAGTTTGTCGCGCCATATATCCTCGCTGCACTGCGACATGGCTATAACATACTCTTTGCGGTCGGAACATGCCGTAAGAAGGATAAACATCAATAAAAACAGAACGTAAGCGATATTTCTCATAGTCTGACCTCAGTTGGTTAATGCCTCAGGTGAGGCTATCCTGCATCGGATAAAAGATTTTAAATTAAAGAAAAGAGCGGCGTCACTGACTGCCATCAAGGGGTGCGGCCGTGTGCCGCCGTTCTTTTCACACATATACGTTATCAGATATTTAGCAGTAACAGGATTCATGCGCTACAGTTGTGTCGTTTACTGTATCGGAGCGCATAACCTAAATATGCTCTCATGACTCCAACGGTTATCATGGACACCATAGCTTGTGGAGCTTCCATGGTTTCCATCACTCCCATTCAATATTCTACTTATCAAGTTTCCATACGCAGCCGTCCTTGGTATCTTTCACCTCGAATCCGGCAGCGGCAAGCTCGTCGCGTATGCGGTCGCTCGTGGCCCAGTCTTTCTCGGCCTTTGCCTTGGCCCTTAGGCTCAGCACCATGTCAACCACCTTGCCGTAGGCTTCCTCGCGGGCGCTGTTGTTGCCCTCGTGCTCTTCCTTGAGTCCGAGCAGGTCGAAGGCAAAGAGACGCATGGTGTCCTTGAGTTCCTTCAGGCAGTCGGCGCATATCGTTGCCTTGTGGTCAAGCAGTTTGTTGACCACTCCGCATGCCTCAAACAGATAGCTGATAACCTGCGGTGTGGCAAGGTCGTCGTTCATTGCGTCGTAGCATTTCTGGCGAAGACCCTTGACAAACTCTTCGGTCTGTGCGTCGCACTTGTCTGACACGGGCACGCGGTCTAAGTCGGCAATGCCTGACATCAGTCGTGCCAGTCCCTTCTCGCTTGCCAGCAGGGCTTCGTTAGAGAAGTCCACCGTGCCGCGGTAGTGGGCCGACAGGATGAAGAAGCGTATCGTCATGGGCGAATAAGCCTTGTCGAGGCTCGGATGATTGCCCGTGAAGAACTGCTCGAGCGTGATGAAGTTGCCGAGGCTCTTGCCCATCTTCTGTCCGTTGATGGTTATCATGTTGTTGTGCATCCAGTATTTAACCATCTGGTCGCCCTGGCTTGCCACAGCCTGGGCTATCTCACACTCATGGTGAGGGAACACAAGATCCATTCCTCCGCCGTGTATGTCGAAGTGGTTGCCGAGATACTTGCGGCCCATGGCTGTACACTCGCAGTGCCATCCCGGGAAACCGTCGCTCCACGGGCTCGGCCAGCGCATGATGTGCTCGGGCTGTGCCTTCTTCCACAGGGCGAAGTCGGCCTGATTGTGTTTCTCGCCCACTCCGTCGAGCTGACGGCTGGCGTTGATAACGTCGTCGAGATTGCGTCCCGACAGTATGCCGTAGTGATATTTCTCGTTATATTTGGCAATGTCGAAATAGATACTGCCGTTGCTCTCATAGGCAAAACCGTTGTCGAGAATCTGCTTTACCAGTTCCTCCTGCTCTATGATGTGTCCCGTAGCGTGAGGCTCGATGCTCGGCGGCAGCACGTTGAGAGCCCTCATGGCGTCGTGATAGCGGTTGGTGTAATACTGGGCTATCTCCATAGGCTCGAGCTGCTCCAGACGTGCCTTCTTCTCTATCTTGTCGTCGCCCTCGTCGGCATCGTGCTCCAGATGGCCCACGTCAGTGATGTTTCTGACGTAGCGCACCTTATAGCCCTGATGCTTAAGATAGCGGAAAAGGATGTCGAAGGTTATTGCCGGACGGGCATGACCCAGATGCGGATCGCCATAAACCGTAGGTCCGCACACATACATGCCCACATTGGGACTGTGTATCGGCACAAAAAGCTCCTTGCGGCGGCTCAATGTGTTATATATAAAAAATTTCTGTTCCATATTTAATTTGTCTATATTCCACCTTCTATGTAAAAAGATAACGCAAATCGAGAGCAGAATCGCCAAACATAAGTTTGAGCGTTATGCCGAGATGCAGCTTATCTTCTTGCAAAGATAACGCAAATCGAGAGCAGAACCGCCAAACAGCGTTTGAGCGTTATGCCGAGATGCAGCTTATCTTCTGCAAAGATAACGCAAATCGAGAGCAGAACCGCCAAACAGCAGTTTGAGCGTTATGCCGAGATGCAGCTTATCTTCTTGCAAAGATAATGCAAATCATCGATTTTTCAAAATCAACGCAATGTTTTTTGAAAATATGTCAAAAGTGAACATAAAGAGTCATGCCTATAACTGTGTGCCCCGCATAAAATATTCATAAAATCAGACTTTATTAGCCGGTTGCGTATAAGCGACTCGCATAAAACTTACAGGCAGCAACAGCAGCAACGTGCGAATCATCAAAAAATCATAAGGAAAAAGCACGCTTATGATTAAAGTCAACCCGGGATAAATGGCTAAAGAAGAAAAACTGTAATCAAAACCATGTGTGCAGGTTTCAAATCATTAACCTATCGTTTACGCATCGTAACTCGGCCACTTATGATGCAAAAGTGGGCCGTTTTCTTAGTGAAAACCACCCATTTTTATTCGGCAAAGCAGTTGCCTTGTATCGAACATATTGTAATATGCCTTTGGGCAGACATAGCTGACCATATAAAAACAGCAGACTATGACGACAGAAGCGCGGATCAACGGCAGTGAGGACAAAAAGCGTGCCGCCCGGATTCATTTTGAAAAACCGGACGGCACGGAATATACCAACTTAGCCATTAAACGAAGTTAAAGACTGAAAGCAGGAACAGAAAACTAACATTTAGGGTGAATGTCGAGCTTAACAGGGCGAACCATGTTCTTGGCATCAAGAATGGTGTCGAGATCTTTCTGGGTAAGTATGCCCTCCTCAAGCACAAGCTCAACCACGCCGCGGCCTGTCTCCATGGCCTTCTTGGCAATCTCGGTAGAATGTTCGTAACCTATGTAGGGGTTGAGGGCAGTAACGATGCCTATGCTGCGGTTAACCTCGCGGCGACAGTTATCCTCGTTGCTTGTGATGCCTTCAACGCAGAGCGTGCGCAGAGTGTCGCATGCGTTGGCCATAAGGTCTACCGACTCGAAGCTGCACTGAGCCATGACAGGCTCCATGGCGTTAAGCTCCATCTGTGCCGCCTCGCCTGCCATGGTGACACAAAGCTCGTTGCCGATAATCTTGAATGCCACTTGGCTTACCACCTCCGGAATGACGGGATTAACCTTTCCGGGCATGATTGACGAGCCGGGCTGACGTGCCGGAAGATTGATTTCGGCAAGACCGCAGCGCGGACCGCTGGCAAGCAGACGCAGGTCGTTGCTTATCTTGCTGAGCTTAACGGCTATGCGCTTCAGCTCTGACATATAGCCTATCATGCAAGACGTGTCTGACGTTACGCCAACAAGGTCTTTAGCGAGGGTTATGTCCCATCCGGTAATCTCGGCCAAAGCCTTGACGCACTTATCGGCATAGCCCGGCTCTGAGCAGATGCCGGTGCCGATGGCCGTTGCGCCCATGTTGACCTCAAGGAAGTCGGCTGCAGCCTGGTCGAGATGCAGCAGCTCTGCCTCAAGTATACTTGCAAAGCCTGAGAATGTCTGTCCGAGCGTCATCGGCACTGCGTCCTCTAACTGGGTGCGCCCCATCTTTACGATATGTGCAAACTCTTCCGACTTTTTGCGGAACGCTGCTATAAGCTCCTTGATATGCGGAACAAGGGCGAGATGGCTGGCATACAGGCCCATGTGGATAGCCGTAGGATATGCGTCGTTGGTCGACTGTGAACGGTTAACGTGGTCGTGAGGCGAGCAGTGCTCATAGTCGCCCGGCTTGAACCCCATGTGTTTCAGGGCAATGTTGGCTATAACCTCGTTGGCGTTCATGTTGGTGCTGGTGCCTGCACCTCCCTGAATCATGTCCACGGGGAACTGGTCGTGATACTTGCCGGCCAGTATGTCCTGACAAGCTGCCTTGATGCCCTCATACTGAGCATCGGTAAGCAGCCCGAGCTGATGGTTGGCCTCAGCCGCAGCCCACTTGGTGTATGCCAGACCGTTGATGAACAGCGGATACTGGCTGAGATTGAACTTACTGATTGAGAAATTCTCAACGCCGCGCAATGTCTGTATGCCATACAATGCGTCTGCCGGAATCTCACGTGAGCCGAGGAGGTCGTGCTCCATACGTGTAACCTTTTCTGAATTCATAGTTTTAAGGTTTATGTTTTGATTAACTATTTTCACAATATATATAATTAAGGTACTTCGGCGTTATGTTCTGCCAGTTGCCTTTCAGTGTCAAAGATAGTGCAAACTTTTCAATGTGTCAAATATTATTACGGTTTTAACATATTAAACGTATAATTTATCATAAAAACATCTTTAATATAGCCTTAATATGTTTCAAAAAGTCATCATGCGGTAATACAGAAAACTTGCGAAGCATCAGTATATTTATGCTTTCTACCGCCTGCCTGTGTCATATAACAACCAACTATCATCTGTCATGCTTGCCCACGCTCAACAATATAAACAAAAAAATGGGAGCATCCTCACGGACACTCCCACTCACCTGCAATTTGACCTTACGGCCAAAACTTACCTAACTCTTATTTTATTTACATGCGAATCTGTTGCTGTGTCAATGCGGACGATAACAACACCGCTGTTGACACCGTTAATAGTGCAAGTATAATTGCCTTCAGGCATTACTTTCTTCAAGAGTGCGCCGCCTGCCGACCAGATGCTCACTGAGCGCAGCCCAGTGTCTGACGTAACAACAACCTGATGCGGAACGATAGAGCTTACGCTTACGTTGCCCTCAACAGGAGTTTCTGTTATGCCGGTAGTGCCTGAGCCGTGGCCTATCAGGAAGTAGCGGCCGTATGACGGACCGTTAACCGTGAGCTGATAGCCTTCATAGAGCGGTGTCTCGCTCTGCAGCTCGGCATCGTAGATAGCGGCATCCTTAACAGCTGCAACGCCGCTGAATGTAAGGGTTACAACTGAGCCGTCGGCTGCCGTAACGCCTAACGGTATGCGCTGTGCGTCCTTCAGCTGGTTGACGCTCACTGCCGTGTTGCCGGCTACGGTGTAAACCTTAGGAGCGTTGTCGGCATTGCCTGTCAGTCCGCTAATCATCTGTGCGTCCTCCATGCCGAAGCCGTTGCTTGCCGAAGCGGCATAGCGCACAGCCGCGCTGCTTGAGCCTTCAGCGTCTTCTGCCGTTATCTTGAGAGAAACGGTCTGTGAGCCTTCACCTGTTGAAGTTGTTTCAAACTTCTGCATGGCAGCAGTGAATTTAACAGTCACATTAGCATCATAAATTGTTTCTGCCTCTGTTTCATGACCGAGAGCCTCAACATAGAATACTGAATATGGTGCAATAAGAGATGTCTGAGCAGACCATCCGTTTTCAGTAAAAGCAACCGCATTGTCTTCTGACATATCGCCAATCCAATATTTCTGTGCCAGCACGTCGCTATTGCTCTCAACAAACGCCTGGACATCAAGCGGAGCCATAAACGGATTACCTACCATCAGATACTTGCCGTCAGCAGACGGAGTAAGCGTAGTCGTAACATCATTTTGAGGATTGTATTTTAAAGGATTGCTTCTATCCAACAAACCTGTCACAAGCAGCTTGCCTGCATTGGTACGGTCAACGCTTTTATCCTCCTCAGCAGTACTTACATCATAACTTTCATCGGCCTTCGGGAAACGGAATAGCAATGATTTTGCATCTTTAAGTACACCCTTGATAGAGAATCCGCCACCTGCAACATAAGGCACGCTTGCGTCGTTGTATGCAGAGCTCCATTCTGTAGTAAACGATACAGGAGTGGTGCCACCGCCATTTTCAACAATACTTGCTCCTGTGCTCCAGCTGCGCTGGTAAACGGCAGGATTCAGACGGTTATAATCGTTATCATTGAACGTTATATCCTTGAAATACTCTGTAGCCTGCTGTCCAGTAGTCTTCGGAGCATACCAGTCGCCGGCTACAACGCCCTGCAGCGGTGTGCTTACTGCAGTCCACTGTCCCGGAGTAATCTCCACGTCTGTCCATGCCTTGTCATAGAGCAGCTGCTCGGCATGCAGCATCTGTGCGCCCGGCTCAAAGTGGATGTCACGGCAGATGTTCACACGGTAACGCTGTGTGGAGAGCGTTTTATTGCTGTAATAAGCCATCAGGTCATACTGGATATTCTCTGTCGGCAGTTCCATATAACTTGGACGGCTTGTATTTGTCCATGCACCACCATTTGCATATCCTGCCATATAAAGCTCAGCCTTGCTGCCTTCCGGCATGATAACATTAGAGAACAGCATCGGCACGAAACCATTTTCAGTGGTATTTGCCTCGTTAGTCGGATAGCTGTCACCATCAGCTTTCTTCAATGCAGATTTATCAGCGCGCTTCCAGTTAGCATCGTTATTCCAGTTGCTTGTAGCATCTGCACCGCTCCATACCAAATATTCGGGCACAACCTTCATGTCAACCGTGAACACACCGAAACATGCGTTGCTTACATTGGTTCCGTTCTCTCCATGTTCCTCAAAGTGAACGGCAAACGTATAGGTATATCCTTCCTTAGGCTGGAATTGGAAGCCGTTTTCTTGTTTCGTAGTGGTGTCGAAATAAATAAACATACGATTGTCGTAATTGGGATATTTCTTATATTCTGCTGCATCCAAATCCTTCAGCGTACCTACCGGCAATGAATACTCGCTAAAGTCAGCAGGGAAGAACTTCTCGTTGTTGTATGCCGGATCATCCGTGCCTACAAGATAGAGCTTATTGAACTCTTCCTGAGAAGTCGACGTTACCATACCTAATGACTTTGCATTACTTGAAACAAGTTTGGCACCTCTCAAATCCACTCTCAGCGGCTTATCGGCTGTTGTCTCATTTATCTGACTTAAGCCAATACGCAAGCACGGATTGAAATCAGGAGCAGGATAGCTAACAGAGTTAAAGCCGGCATGCAGCTGCGGAGCATTACCAGAAGTATTCAATACCAAAGGTATGTATGACCAACATATCTTTGCCCAAGCTTCATTACTTATAGTTCCATCCGGAGATTTTAACGTAGGTATAGGCTGAACAACCAGATTCAAGCCTGACTCAAGAAGCATGATATCCAATTTATCCTTACGCAATACAAGGCGGTTATGTATTCCGTCTGTTGCAACTTTATCATTCAAATAATGATTTATAATATCAATGTCATACTGTGTAAGCCTTACTTTACTGTTACCGTCAGGTAATGTATACTCTCCTGCCGTAACATCATCAAGATTCTCTTTGTCAGGGAATATGTCACGGAATGTAGTCAGTGCGCTCTGCAAAGAGACTCCTCCATAATTTTGATTTGCGGCAACAAACTCCTCTTCAGTACCGAAGAACCAGTCGAAGTAAACACCGTCCTTAATCTCTTTATAAATAGTAGTGCCGTCCTCTGCATTGACACCTGTCGGCACACGCAGATTGGTAGAGAAATTGAACACCTGACCAGAACAGAAGTCGGTCGACGGATCTACCACCTCACCGTTTACACGAATCAGAGTCTGAGCCGTTACATAAAACTCTGTATTTATGGCACAAGCATCATTTATATTTTCACTAAAAGCTCCAGCATCTAATGTTCCACCATTAGGGTTATGTGTACTGATAAGCAATATATACGGACGGTTAGGCGTCAGCGTAGAATAGAAGTCAACACTAAGCGACTTAACACCTGCATTGTCTGTATAGCCATAGAAATATGCTTTTCCATTTTTATCTGGAGTTGCAAGATTTGGATGATTTTTTGTATCATACGAACTATTATCGCTGAACGGCATCTTAAAATAGAATGTATTATAAGTTCCTGTATAAGAATCTTTTCTCGGATCTGAACTATTTCCTATTTCAACAGCTGAAGCTTCAATGGCCCCTTTATAGTCATCTTTATGGCTATTCAAATAATTATAATATTTTGTCTTGTCGATAAAGCAGAAGTCAATGCCATCTTCGCCTTCTGATGTTTCATCATGACCAAGACGTGACATAAGCTGATCCCAGTTAAGACTAATATTCAGCAAAGTGCGTTCATTTGTACAGCCTGCCTCCAACTGAGTAACCTTAGCGTTAGGCGTAGCAATATAAACACGTATATCGTCAATGTAAATATCTCCACCTTTTGTTGACGCACTGTTGTTGTCAACCTGAAGCACATACTTGCTGAAATTCTGGCCTTTATCATTGATGAACGAGAAATACACCTGCATCCAATCATTGTTACCATCACTGAATCCATCTATATTAACACCTCCACCATTGCGGTAAGTTACAGGTATCTGGCCTGTCTGGAATCTGTAAATAGGAGTATATGTGGTAACCTGCGTTGAACTGCCCTCTTCAGGTTCTGTCACACCCATTATAGAGAACATAACTCCCGCATTGTCGTTGTCTACATTTCCACCGGCACTCTTAACCCATGCTGTGACGAACAGTTCTGTACCTTGACACAACTCGTGATCGAAAGGCAAGCGGGCAAGCACACCTGGACGGTCGGATACATCTGCAAACAGGTGATAGCTGCTCTTTACGCCGTTACTATTATATCTGATAGGATCATCATCATCAGGGACTTTAATATCAGGATAGTTCCAAGCCCACTTCGTACCATTGTCATAACATTCCACATAAGCGTTTAAGATACCATAATATCCCCATTCAGGACAAGAAGTATTTGCTTTGAAATCTCCTTCAGCATCGCCACTCGTACCGCCATCATAAAAACCATAAGTACTGCTGTCCCATCCGAGCGGGAAAGGATAACATTGTTTCTGCCCATACATTGAAGCAACACTCTTATCAAAATCGAAGTTCAACTCTGTTAGCAGTTCATAATTCTCCTTTAGATAGTCGGGCATACGGTATCTGTAAGGGCTGCTTTCATCTTTGTTAGCCTCACTGACCTGAGTCTGTGTCAACAGGCGTGATTCTTCTTTAAACGTAAGATTGAACTTTGCCACTAATACATCATTTCTTTTTACCAAGATTGTGGCTTTAGGATCCTTGCCGTCTGTTGTCTGATTTACAGACATTGTACCGTCTTCTGTATTTGTATTCGGATATTTGATGAATATAACACGATCCTCACCGCTTATGGATAATGTACCACCAGTAGCATTTAAGAGCGATATTCCTGCAGTGTTAGTACCATCTTCTATGGTTACTGTCAAAGGATTTTGTGCATCATCTTCTTCACCATTATAGTTTAACGGTAGGATATAGCTGCGCGCGTCCATCGACAACGCCACCATTTCTTCTGTCTTATTAGGTATACGTGTCGCCGGCATAGAGATATCTTTCTCTTCTATTGGCAAGCCAGCATTAAGCTTCTTGTAAGCAGAACAAGTTTCGTCGTCAATCACCCTAAGATAGTAAATAAAGCGGTGGCCCAATGTAGGCTCCCAATATGTACCATCTTGTCCAAAGGTAGATGTCTTTGAATTAACAGAAAATTCTTTTGTATAATCAGTATATCCAGAAACATCACAGGCAACAAGATAGAAATTATTTTTATCACTTTCAGGTACATAGAAATTCATTACATATAAGCATGCAGAACTCAAAGGCTGACCGATATAGCCATTGGCAAATCTATAGCCTGTACCATTTGTAGGATTGCCTGATGCAGCAGTTCCGGGCGTAAGATAATCAACAATACCATCACTATTATTTTCCGCTTTGAATGTTCCTTCATTCATATAGTTATACCAACGCTGATAAGACTGGTTGTTCGTTTTATCACCAAGATAGTCAGGCAAGGTAAGAGTTACGTTTGTACCTCTGTGTACATAGATTGTGTCTATCAACGTGTGAGCAGACTGTATCGGTGTTTTGCCATCATAAGCAGCATGCATTGCAAGACTTTCATCATCGTCAAAATCATCCGCGGCATTATTGATGTTAAGAGTCTCACGAAGGTCGTACCACTTGGCAGGTTTATGCTGGACTGTAGGCAAATCTTGAGTAGCTGAACTTTTATAAAAATAAACTTCATTGATATTCACTTGTGACTGACCATCTTGTTTTGTGAAACGCAATCTTAAGTATTTGCCTTTTATGTTTGCTTGATTAATAGTAACCCTATGCTCGGCAGACTCATTAAAGTTAGTTATTTTAGCTACTTCTGTCCAACCTGATCCAGTCTGTCCACTTGAAGCAACAACAAGTTCCGCTCCACGACGATTTTCTTGTGAGACATAAATCTCGAGACTGCTAAGATTTTTAGCATCAGCTTCATCATTAAATTCAATAATAATATATGGTTTATTTTCATCCGACGTTGACTTCCAATTCGTTTTTGTATTACCATCAACGGCATACTCTTTTGGATTATCTTCATCGTCTCCAGAACTCTCTATACAGCTATAACGACTTTTATCAATTAACTCCTCATTGTAATTTGCAAAATATTTATCCCCTGTCACCTGCGCCACAACATTCTGTGCAACGAGCATTGCGCAGAAAAGGATGAGAAGCGTATATAAATTATGTTTGTATTTCATGATTTAGTTCCTCCTTGATTTATTTTATGAACATATTGAGCATCTCATGACGCAGATAGTCGAGGCCGAACACAGATGTTGGCGATTCTTGACTTTGAACAAACGGGAAGTTAGCAATGTCGTCGGTAGTTATGATTACATTATATCTCCGTTCGAAATTATTTCCGTCGGCTGTCCATGTAACATCAAATGTAAGGTTAAATGTCTTTCCGGCAGAAGCCGTAACATGGCCTTTTACCGTTGTATCACCCTCTGTATAATTGTCAAAAGCCAGACCTGTTACACTTTCTTTATCAAAAGTCCATGCGCTTTTGAGATCTGCTATTGTAGTTGTTCCACTTGGAGTAACTCCAACCGTGAACTCAAATTGACATCCCTCAGGTATCGTGCATGTATAATAATCAGGATCGGGCGACAGCTCTACCTCTACCGGCACATTGCCTATAGGCGATACCCAACAATGCAAGTCAAGAGTTACATCATAACCTGTAAGATTGAGTGAAAGCGGATATATGCTGTTACGAGGCAACTCTGTACGTGCTGTTGTTGCCGTGTATGTAGTGCCATTTTTTTCGTCTGTTTCAAGAGTAACAGTATATCCTGAGTTATTAGGGTTATTAGACGAAGAGTTAACATAGAAATCGGCAAACTGATAAGTGCCGCCATCATTTAGTTGTATACTCTGGCTTTCTTCACCATTCAACACAATGTGCTGACAAGTGTATTGCATATTGTTTACTTGAGTGTCAGAGAATAAACCTATCTTGTCGGCATATCCGCCAAACGACAGGGCCGTAACCTTTGCGCCGGCCTTGCCTGTGATACTCATTCTTATCTTGCTGACAAGGCGGTCGAGACCGATAGAGATGTTGCGTGTAGAACGCGTAACGGTTACTTCCTCCTTTGCGCTCATCGGGATAAAATAAGTTATTAAGTCAAGCTTTGAGGCAGGATTGCCTTCAAGCACGATATTGTCTATATTTACATCATTTGGAATCGAAGCATTCTCTCCCAATCCTGTAAGGCTGCTCCATGCCGTACTAAAATAAGAATCAATGTTGGCAAAGGCATACACGGTGTATGTACCCGGTGTTAGCGTGAAGCTCTCTGATTTCCATGTCTTCAAGTTTCCAACCTTTGCTGCTTCGTCATTACTCAAATCAGGCAAGAATTTCTTCACTACCTTGTCGTCCTGTACAAATAGCACGAGCAGGTTGTGCATATACTCGCTGTTCTGCCCCACTTCGGTATTATCCACTCTTGTGTTCAGGTCGCCTTCCTCACGTGCTGTGATGCTCAGCTGAAGCGTGGCGGGAGCATTGTCGTCGCCCGTGTCGATGTCGTCGTCGAACGAGCATGAGGCGAGTGGCACGGCGCACAGCCATGGCAGCAGCCAGAACATAGCCTTATATATATGTTGCTTTATCTTGTTCATAACGTCAGTGTTTTTTCATTATATTCATTACATCACATAGGCAGAGTCTCATTATCGAGCAGCAGCCAGTCGTTAACATACACGTCAACAATCAGACTCTCGTCTTCCGGCACTTCGCCTCCGAGCGAATAAACGCTGTTGACCGTGAGTTTATATATATTGTTGCGCACAATGGCATACTCCATTATGCCCTTTGCGTCGTCATTGTTGTCGTTGCTGTGGCGCACCCACCATGTGTAATAGCATGTGGCGTCTTCGTATGTGCGCGTTCCGTAAGGCTTCAAGGCAATACGCGTAACCTTATAATTCTGGTCAAGAACCACTTTTCTGTTTTCGTCTTTCGAATAGCCGCACTCATTCTTCATATAGTTGCTCCATGTAAGCGAAGAAGCGTCCGAAACAGTTTCCGCATCGTTTTTACCCTCAGCCAGTCCTTCAAGATATTTGTTATATCCCGACGGATCGTTGTTAAGCAACGTGGATGTAATAAACTGTTTTACTTCTCCCCATGTCGTGCAGTTTGTTATATTGTCTAAATCAGCAAACTTACTTCCATAAAATCCGGCCATCATATCCTCCATTGAGGCATAAATCTTTGTACCATACGCGAAGAATGTTTCTCCGTCGGTATAATTTGCCACACCCACAGGATGGAATTTTGCCTTGAACACAACGCCCGTGCTGTAGTCGCTGCCTGCCTCTTCGGCTGCCGTTGTGTTCTCGAGAGTATAGCCTATACGTTGCCATTTTTCGGTTCCGACAGTCACTTCTGTGCCCAGCTGAACATAAGCGGCCCAATAATTAGGGTCTTGCGAGATGTTGCCAAACCATTCGCCATAAAGATCTTCTGCTGTTTTAGTCTCACCGCCAATGGTAAAGCTGTTGTTGGCTGATGTCTTGCCTGCCGTCCACGGGTCGAGCACATAGTTAGTCTGTACTCCTGCATCTGGTGTTTCATTACCGAGATATGTCGGCACACCGTCAACATCGTCGGCCACGCGCTTCAACAGATAGCTGCCTGCCGTAAGATTGTTCACCAGGGCTGCGCCGGTTATCTCAACAGTGGCCTTTTGGTTGTTTGACTCATATGCCGGGTCATCACACGTATAAGTTCCTGTTGTTTTATAGTCGAGCCTTGCAGCCATGCGCTCTACGTCTACCTCAGCAGTGGCGGGATTGCTTTTCGGGTTAGAATTGAGCGTCAGCGTGGCGTCGGCAGCTGATGTCATTACAAAGTTTGAATATCCAGACTCTGAGGCTGTCCATGCCGCGGTCTGTATATGATTGCGCACATCGTCGAGCGTGAGCGACTTGCCTGTCCACCAGTCTGCACCCGGATTTGCCACCACAATCACGTTGTATGTTCCGTTTTTGAGGTCTACCTGCTGCGGCGATGTTGTATATGTGCGGTCGATGCTGCCTCCAACGTTAAACGACACGGCAGCCTTGATTGGTGTATCGCCGTTGCTGTTTACTCCGTCAGTGCCACTACCCTGATAGAAGAAAGCTACGGCAGATTTTATATCATTCTCATAAGTTTGTCCGGTCTCCGGTCCGTCGCCCTGTTCTCCTCCCGTAGGATTAGAGCGCGTAGGCGCGCCTTGCGGCGAGGCGAAGCTGAGCGATACGTAAGAAGTAGGCGACATGCCGCCTCCGCCTGTAGGAACGGTGCCTATGTCTTCCTGCGCACAGCCCGCCGCGAGAGATGCCATAAGCAGACATCCCGCAACGCCCTTAACCGTATATAATATATTCTTGTTCATAGGTCTTCGTGATTTAGGTTGATAGGTTATCACAGTTCCTCAAACTGCACACGCTTGCTCCATCCCAGCACGCTGATGCTGATGTTTACGTAAGCCAGGCGGTCGCCCTTGAGGAAGAAGTCGAGCTGATAGTCGTAGCCGCGGTCGAGAAACTCCTGTGCCGAATAGCGGTATATCTCCTCGCTCGTGCGCAGACGGCTGAGCAGGTCGGGCAGGTTGACGCGCACCACTTCCATGTTGGTGTTTTTGTTAACTATCGACAGTATGCCGTCGTCCTTGGCATCGTCGTGATATAATATGCGCGAAGTCATAAAGTCGGCATGTGCTATCTTGCCCACGCCTTCAAGCTGGTCGCCGTTGGCGTCGGTAGCCGGTGTGCGGTCGTCGGTGTTCCATGTAGCGTGCGGCTTGTAGATAACGGTGCTGGTCTCGTCAAGCGAGTTGTCCCAGAGGATGTGCGAGTTGCGGTCGGTGATGGTCATGTCATAGTTTGCCACGTCCATCTGTGTGGGGTCGTCGAGTTCGCGCAGCGTTACGTTTATTTTTTTGTGTCGCGCATTAGCGAGATGGTGTGACAAGTAGGTTTCTCGGCAAACACCTCCACCGGCTCCACCTCCATGCCGTGCCACAGCGTGTCGAGTGGCAGTCCGTGATTGTCTACGAGGAGCATGTTGTTGCCCTGCGGCGTTGTCTCGAGCTTGATGTCGAGCGCCGTCATGTCGTCTCCGGCAGTAAGGTCAGAACGGACGAAGCGTGCGCGTCCCGACTCCATCTGCTCCGCATAAGAGTCTTGTCCGGCAAGCACGATAAACTTATACTTGCCCGGGTCGAGGTTCATCTTCATTGTGTATGTAGGCACGGCCAGGGGCATCGACGTGCCTACGTTGGCTTCCGACTGCATGGTTACGTATTTGCCGTTTTCGTCGAACACATATACGTCAACCGCCCCAACGTGGTCGTTGAACATGTCGGCGCGCTCAAGATTGTAGTCATACTTGAAGTTGAGATACAGTCCCATAGGGCAGTCGTCTCTGTCTTCATTCATCATGTCGCACGATGTGAACACCGATGTTGACAGGGCTGCAATGCACAGCAAAGTCAGGTGTTTTATTGAAAGATACTTCATACGCATATATATATATTTTTTTATTTCTTTTATAATTGATGTTGTTTTGTCTCTGCACGTCTGTGTTGTTTCGTTCTCGTGCGCCCTACAGCCGTCTTATTCAGCGGCCGGAGCCTTGTTGTATATGTTGTGGGCTTCGCCTATATATTACAAATAGGTGTTAGCCTCGTGTAGTGTCATCATAATTTGCGGCATCGTTGTCCGCGGTTGTTCTTCTCTCTCTGTGCCGGAACAGCAGCACCCCGCCTCTTTGTTTATTCAGCCCCGGGCGAGCGGGCTTAATTGTCAGGCATAACGCCTGCGTGTCTGTCTCGTTTTTAAAGAAAAGTGCGCGACCGGCCCAAACCGGCCGCACACTGATTGAAAGCCAAATCAATATAAATATGATATCATAAACCTTTTTTACAGATCTACGTTCTGAGTACGCTTAGCCCAAGAGAGGACATTGATCTTAACTGAGATCCAAGACTCAACAGGATCGTCGAATGTAGGATTTACATCAGGAACTTCAGCATAACCGATAGACTTGATTGATGTTACAGAAATGTCGTACCAGTTGTTACGCAGAACACCATAACGGCCAAGCCAATTTGCTTCAGCAGCATTGCCAGGATAAGACTCAGTTTTACCCTCTGCAGACCAAGGTGTCAAATCATCACCAAAGTGCTTAATCATAACAGGATAATAAGCTATACCACCTGCATAGCATGAATAAACATGGCTATTGATTTCCGCAATTGCTGACTCATATGCAGCTCCGTCTTTTTTCAATTCAGCAGGAACTTCGTCGTTTTTAAATATTGTAGGATCCTTAAATGTTACATCTGTAACTGTTACATTACCAGCTCCTTTGTCAAAAGCTAAATCAACATCAATGCTACTTTCTGATGCAGTTTCGTCTAAAGAAGATGCCAATGCTGCTTTTACGTCTTTATTATTAAGGAAGTATGACTTAATCTCCTTTTGTATATTCGTTGAAGAATAAATAACATCCTTATTATTGTCTAATGTATAGAAAGTTTCACCGTCGCCGAAACCCTCCACCGTAATCTTAGCAGCAACTATTACACGAGTTGTACCGTCCTGCTTCTGATTTGCAACGTTGAATGTATTTTCTTTACAATACGATGCAGTTTCTATTGGTGTCAAAGAAGGTGTTTTTTCAGCAAGAACAAAATCTTCAGAAGCGTCATAGTTATCATAATTCGGGTCAACTCCCCAATATGTACGATAAAGATTATCACCTACAGGAGCAGAACCTACAAAACGATAGCCGTTAGAAGTGACTGAAGAAGATGCATAGTTCCACCACGCAGCACCTTCGGGAATATTACGTACAAGATATGAATTCTTGTTTACAACATCCAAAGCATAACCCTCAACCTTTGCTCCGGTAAATTTTGCATTACTCTCTGGAGTATAACCATCTGCATTTGCAGTTACAGTAACCTTAGCAAGAGCTCTTTCTACATATACATTTGCAGCCGGATTAGCCTTTGCTTCAGCCTCTGTTGTAAATACATTCTTCGGGTTAATCTCTGTAAGAGTAACAAGATTACCGTCAGCAGGAGCTGCTTTTTCTCCAGGTTTTGTGTAAAGAGGTGCATTTGTCATTAATATATGACCGTCTTCATTTAAGAAATCGTAATTAGTATCAAAAGCGGTATTTAATTCTGACAATTTTTTACCGTTAAACCCGTCAAGTTCCACATTATCCTTATTCAATACTACTAAGGCATAAAGATTGTTGTTTCCTGTTGGCTTGTTAATTGCCTGTGTCAACTGATAAGACGTAGTTATATTATCAGTAGCAGTACCAACATTTGTTCCTCCCGGAAGTGTAAGTTTATAAACACCTGTTACAGTTGCAGTAGATTCCGATGTACCTTCGAGAACAATCAATGTTGCATCATCAACAGCATATTCATCCGCTGTACCATCAGCAAAGTTGTCGTTTGTAGTAGCACGAGTAGAAGGGGTTGTAGGCAGATTGATGCCCAAAGATATATAGCCCTTTTCTCCCGGCAATACTGTCCCCTGATCGCCATTGTCAATGACGTCTTCACTTGAACAAGCTCCCAGCATCAGCGCTGCCAATGCGAAGGAAAATAATTTTACTTTCTTCATAAATTTAAAAATTGGGTTGGTTAAAAAATAAATTAATTATATTATCATATTATTACATGTCGAGTATTTGCAGGTTTTTGTCCACTCCCTGTGCTCCGCCTTCCTTAGCCTTCTGCAGCAGCTGTCGTGCCTCCTCGTTTTTGCCCTCGAGCATAGCCAGCACGCCTTTGGCATGCAGAGCTTCAGGCGAGTTGCCTGCCTTGTCGAGATAAATCTTTGCTCCTTCGAGGTCGCCCAGCTCCATGCGTGTACATGCAGCGTTGATGTTAGCCGTAGGGTTGTCAGGATACATGCGCACGGCAGTAGCCATAACCTCGTTAAACTCGCGCGAGCCAGGCTCGTAAGTCTGAGCCACCATAAACATCTCTTCGAGCGAGAGCTGCTGCGGCTTGGTCTTCATAATCTCCTTAGCCTCCTCAACAGAGAACGGGCGCACGCTGTAGCTTACCACATAGTCAGAGTGGCGCAGCGCAGGATACCAGGAATCAAGCATTACGCGATAGTCGGCAGGATAGGTGGATTTGATTTTCCATTCCTTGGCATCAGGGTCGAGCGTGTTGTCGTCGATAAGCTTAAGTATGGCGTCACGGTTGTCGAGATTGCTCTTTGCCACATATTCGCGCAGTCCCTCCCAGTCCTCCGGAGTAGAAGCCACAGAGAATGTCTTGTCGTCAAGATTCACGAGCTTGCGCACATAGTCCTTAAGCGTCTTGGCACGATTTTCAGCAAGATATGCGTTGTGCTCATAGGGCGACTCGGGCGATGCGTAGCCGTGTATCTCCACGTTGGTTATCGAAGTGTTCTTGTCGTTCTTCACAAGGTTGATTGTGCTTACAATCTTGTCAAGCTCACGCGGGTTGTTGCGGTAGTCGGGATAGAGCGTAATCTTGTCAACCGGGAAGTCAATAAACGCGCGTCCCTGCTCATGGCGCACCTTCTGAGCCTCGGCCTCGGGGCGCATATACGGCATGAAAGGCGTGCGCATACGCTTCAGTTCAACGGTGTTCTGATCCTTTATGTCGCCGCATCCGCAGAGGTCTTCAGCCACCACCACGTCAGCGTTTTTCATCCATTTCTCATAAGGCAGCACGGCGCTGTAATGGAGAGTCTGCGCGGTGTTGTTCTTTCTTCTAACGACAACGGCGTTGTCGGCAAAGTCCTTGTATCCCTTGCGCTTATAAGATATTTCCTGCTTGCGCCCGTTGACAACAATCTGCGGCATGAGCCTCTGCTCGGTGTTGTTGGTTACCATAGGCGTAAACACGAGCCTCATGTTAGAGGGCAGGTCGAGCGAGTCCATGTTGAGGTCGAGGTTAACCACCATGTTGTTATTGGTGTTTTCCACCCTTACGTTCTTCACCGTAACGGTTTTTCCGGCGAGCTTGGCGTCTTTGCACTGCGTCTGCGCCGCCATAGGCGCCGCGAGCATACATGCGCAATATATAATAGCTAATTTGTTCATACCCATTGTGTTTTATTTTATCAGAAGATGTAAATAAGACTCAGCGCGGCCTTCGTCGGGCCGAAATAGTTGGTGTGCGATGAAGTAACCTTCTCGCCGCACGTACCGCATTTAAACTTGTCGAACTTAACATAGTCGTAACCCAGTCCGACTGATGCCTCAAAGTTCCAGTGTTTCGATATCATCCACTGGTAACCGGCAGTTACGCCTCCCCCTGCGAACCATCCTTCGTAGCGGTGGTCCTTAACACCGGGATACAGGCCGAAAGGCAGGTCGATGCCGCTGACATCAAACTGTCCGCCCATAAGGTGGGCACCTATGAACCAGCCATTGAAGCTCTCGCAGAACCAATAGCGATATTCAGGCATCAAAAGCCAGTGGCGCAGACTTGACTGGCCGCCGCCCGACTGCTTCCACGGATTAAAGCCATAGAACAGCTGCAGCGTGCTTTTCTTACCTACTGAGGCCTCAATCCCAAGGTTCGGTGTTGTCGTAGCCCAGTATAATGCATTGGTTTTCAAAGCCACGTTCTGTGACATAACAGAAAGCGAGGTAGCCAATACAACGAGTGCTGTACATAATATGCGTCTAATCATAAATTCTGTAAATATTTTAGTTTTTTTATTTTCTATCATACGTTGTTGTGTTATATATCCAATTAACGAGATATGACAAATACCTTTTAATGCCCTCAACTATGAAACTGAAACCCTTAAACGGATTTATTTACAGTTTAGTTTCAAGGTATATTTTGATATTCTAAAACCCTTTACAAATTCAAAATCTTACAAAAGAACTTGCAGGTATATTCAATTCATCGTCTTTATCCGTAGTAGTTCGATTTGGTCTGATACGTCAAACAAGGCTTAATTTTGCTAGACCTTTTATCAAAACATCATTTAAAATGTTTTTTCATGGACTATCAATTTTCGATATTTTTCTTTTCGATTGCAAATTTAATACGCTATTAAACACAGTTATCCTATTTTTAAGTTAAAAAAGACTAAGTAGTAAATATTTTTTATTTAGAAAAAACGCCAAAAATTCCGCGCAAAGCCTAAAAAGTAAAGATTTTTTCACATTTGCATAACCATAACACATGGCATGGTCGCTATCAAAACGGAGCAATGAGCCTAACTGTGTCATGACGACATAAAATAATGCCGAAGCCTTACAAAGTGATTTTGGATGACGCTCTCAGAATTAAGTATTTGAAAATTAAAATCCGCCGGACGCAAAAACGGGCAGTTTTAGTGTGCAAACATAAACGAATGATTTACAAGGTGTTACGGCGCATAACAGTGATATGTGCAAACTTTTTTGTCCGAATTAGGACAAAATCGCGTTTATTTCAATAAAAAAACAGGGTGGTTTAAGGCACGAAAACGGCCTGTTTCTTGATAAAAAGTGGCCGAGTTGTTTTCCAAAAGCATGCCTTTTGGATGATAATGTAAATATAGTTTACCGCAGAAAGGCATAACACGCCTCAGAAAATTCTATTTTGAAAGAAAATCCGTACAAAAACACGATGACACAATGGAAGGTGAAGGGGCGATGACGGTGACAATGTGAAGAAACGGGAGAAGGGACGGGAGCTACAACAGAAATGATGGAAACAACAGAGCTAAAAAGATTTTGCAGGCAAAACCCGGATAAGGCAGGCACGGACAAATATGACATATTTTAACTTGCACGGATAAAAAATATAGGACTTTTTATTTTGCTTTACGGTTGTTTTTAGTAACTTTGCCAAAGTTTAACCTGAATAAAAAACATATTTTACTTATAAATTTTTTCACCATGGCTTATACACGCATAACTGCTGCCGAAGCTGCGGCAATGATTAAGAACGGAGAGAACATAGGTCTTAGCGGCTTTACCCCCGCGGGCACTGCCAAGGCCGTAACCAAAGAACTGGCCAAGATAGCTCAGGCTGAGCACGAGGCCGGCAGGGAGTTTAAAGTAGGTATATTCACCGGAGCGTCGACGGGACAGAGCACCGACGGCGACCTGGCCAACGCACAGGCTATAAAATACCGCGCGCCATACACCACCAACTCTGACTTCCGCAAGCATGTTAACGCCGGAGAGATAGCATATAACGACATTCATCTGAGCCAGATGGCGCAGGAGATTCGCTACGGATTTATGGGCGAGGTGGACTGGGCCATTCTTGAGGTGTGCGACATCGAAGAGGGCGAAGACGTGTGCAAGGCTTATCTGACGGCAGCCGGAGGCATCAGCCCCACCGTGGCACGCCTGGCAAAGCATGTGGTGCTGGAGCTTAACTCTTTCCACAGTCCAGAGGCCAAACATCTGCACGACGTGTATGAGCCGCTTGATCCGCCTTACCGTCAGCCTATACCCATCATCCATGCCAACGACCGCATAGGCACCACTTATGTGGAGATTGACGCCAAGAAGATTGTGGGCGTGGTTGAATGTAACATTCCTGACGAGGCAAGGGCATTCAAGGATGCCGACCCGATAACCGACCAGATTGGCCACAACGTGGCTGCATTCCTTATCAATGACATGAAGAGGGGCATCATACCGCAGTCGTTCCTGCCGCTGCAGAGCGGCGTGGGCAGCACGGCAAACGCCATACTGGGCGCGCTGGGACACGACAAGAGTGTGCCCGACTTCAACATATACACCGAGGTGCTGCAGGACAGCGTTGTGGGCATGATGCTCGAGGGACGCATAAAGGACGCTTCAACCTGTTCGCTTACGGTGTCGAACGAATGTCTGAAGCAGATTTACGACAACATAGACTATTTCAAGCAGCACCTGACGCTGCGCCCGAGCGAGATTTCCAACTCGCCTGAGGTTATCAGACGTCTTGGCGTGATAGCCATCAACACTGCCATTGAGGTTGACATCTACGGCAACGCCAACTCTACTCACATCAGCGGAACTAAGATGATGAACGGTATTGGCGGCAGCGGCGACTTTGAGCGCAACGCCTACATCAGCATCTTTACATGTGCGTCAACAGCCAAGGGCGGACTGATAAGCTCTATCGTTCCGATGGTTAGCCATCAGGATCACTCTGAGCACGACGTTAACGTTATTGTTACGGAGCAGGGCGTGGCCGACTTGAGAGGCAAGAGTCCGATAGAGCGCGCTCATCTCATAATCGAAAACTGCGCTCACCCCGACTACCGTCCGCTGCTGCGCGACTACCTGAAGATAGCCAAGATGGGCCAGACCCGCCACTGCCTCACTGCTGCCTTCGCCATGCACGACACGCTGATGCGCAAAGGCGACATGCATCTGACGGATTTCGCGGAGTATGTTAAGTAGATTATTATTATAGGAGTTAAGGAGTTAGAGGGAGTTAAGGAGTTAAGACAAATGTTTTGTGGCTTAATCCCAACTTGTATTGGTCTCATGAGTCCCATTTCTCCCACAATCCTCATTCTTCCCATCACTCCCATCCCATAATATAAGGGTTGAGGCGAAATGCCTCAGCCCTTATATTATGAATTTAATGGGACCAATAAGACTAATGAGACCAATAATAATCCTCAAAGCATATGTCTTAACTCCTTAACTTCCTCTAACTCCTTAACTCCTAAAAATTAGATAAACTTCACCTTCTCCTCATTCCTCGGCTTAGCCTCGGGCGACTCGTCGGGATAGCCGAAGGCTATGCAGTAGAGGAGCTGATAGCCCTTGCTGAAGTTGAGTTTCTTTAGATATTCGGCTGTCTCGGGGCTGCGCATGAAGCGGGCGGGACCGCCTAAACAGCATGTGCCTATGCCCATCGACTGGGCTGCCAGAATCATGTTGCCGCCCAACAGACCGCAGTCAATCTGTGAGCAGTCGTAAGACGGGTCGTTGGCTATGAACACCACGGTGGGCGCGTTGCGGAACATATTCTTGAACGACGGGTCGGCGGCAGCCTCAGGGTTAGACTTCTTGTATATGGCAGTGATGCCGTTGATAAATTCGGGATTGTCTACCACACGCACCTCCCACGACTGCTTGTTCATGCCGTTGGGCGCGTTGATGCCGCACTTCAGTATTATGTTCATCGTGTCGCGGTTAACGGGCTGCGGCTTATACTTGCGTATGCTGCGGCGCTCCATTATCGTTGATATCACGGCCTCAGAACGGCTTACAGTAGTGTCGGCAGCCGAAGCGGCTGACTTTTGCGACGCGTTGGAAGTGCAGCCGAAGGCGGCACACAGGCATGCAATGCCCAAGAAAGTGCTTAATGGTTTCATAGCGGTTCGGTTTTAATTTGTTTCTAATCAGATTATCTCACGGCCCGGCACCCCATAAAAAGGCTGCATAGCCGATGACAAAGCTAACGAAATATTTTTATATATCATAGTGCGCGCCGCGTTTTTTCATGTTTTATAACTAATGCCGCCATGAGTCAAAATATCCACAAAACTATGTTTTAAAGAGTTTAATGACAACAAGTTGCACGATTGTGCCGAAATTTTTACTAACTTTGCGCCCTAATAACAAAGCAAAATCAGTATTGATGAAAAAAATACTTATAACTGGCGCAAGCGGATTCATAGGCAGCTTCATCGTCGAGGAGGCTCTCAAAAGGGGATTCGAGACATGGGCAGCCGTGAGAAAGAGCAGTTCAAGAAAGTATCTTACAGACAGCAGGATACACTTCATTGAGCTTGACCTCGGCAACCGCGACAAGCTGGAGCAGCAGCTCAGCGGGCATCAGTTTGACTATGTGGTGCATGCAGCAGGCGTTACCAAATGCCTGCACAGCAGCGACTTCTTCAAGGTGAACACCGAAGGCACGGTTAACCTTGCCACGGCACTGCGCAGACAGAACGCCGGACTGAGGCGCTTTGTCTATCTGAGCAGCCTGAGCGTTATGGGACCGGCGCGCGAGCAGGAGCCTCACACGGAGATAAAGGCAGACGACGAGCCGCGCCCCGACACGGCCTACGGCAAGAGCAAGCTGGAGAGCGAGCAGCGGCTGGCCGCTATAAAGGACTTCCCGTTTATAGTGCTGCGCCCCACGGGCGTATACGGTCCGCGCGAAAAAGACTACTTCATGATGGCGCAGAGCATCAAGCAGCACGTCGACTTTGCCGTAGGATACCGACCGCAGCACATCACGTTCATATACGTGATGGATGTGGTGCAGGCAGTGTTCCTTGCCCTCGACCACGGCACCGTTGGCGCGAAGTATTTTATCAGCGACGGCAAGGTCTACTCGTCGCGCACGTTCAGCGACCTGATACGCAAGGAGCTTGGCAACCCGTGGCTGTTGCGCATAAAGGCTCCGCTATGGGTGCTGCGCACCGTGACATCGCTTGGCGAATGGGCAGGCCGCATTACCGGCAAGATTTCTGCCCTTAACAACGACAAATATAACATAATGAAGCAACGCAACTGGATGTGCGACATCACTCCGGCTGAAAATGAACTTGGATATAAGCCGAAATATGACCTGCAACGCGGCGTTGAAATAACAATGAAATGGTATAAGGATAATGGGTGGATTTAAAGGAGAATAAGGAGAAGGGACCTGTAAGACCGATGGGGCTAATGAAACCCATGGGAGTAATGGGAGTGATGAGAGTAATGGGACTCATGAGGCTTATGGGACTCATGGGAACCATGAGACCAATGATTGCCACATCTTGCCAGTCTTACCAGTCTTGTATTGGTCTCATTAGTCCCATAACTCCCATCACCCTCATCACCCTCATAAGCCCCATCCTCCCCATCACTTCATGCTCTCCCATCCCCCACCATTAACAACCTCTTAAAATGATCAAATTCATCAAGCAGCTTTTCGCCATTGAAAAGCAACCAAAGAAAGGGCTGCTGGCCCTCGAATGGGTGGTTATGGCATATCTTGTGCTGACACTGCTCATAGTATTCTTCACATACACCAAGGCTGCCAACCCCGATGCCATGATATGGGGACGCATACGCATAGCCGTGATAACCGTGGCGCTGTGGGGCGTCTACCGCATGATTCCGTGCCGCTTCACCCGACTGGCGCGTGTGGTGGTGCAGATGGCACTGCTCAGCTGGTGGTATCCCGACACCTACGAGATTAACCGCATGCTGCCAAACCTCGACCATGTGTTTGCCGCGTGGGAACAAGCCATATTCGGATGTCAGCCAGCACTGCTGTTCTGCCAGGCCATGCCGTGGCCAATAGTCAGCGAGCTTATGGACATGGGCTACGCTTCATATTATCCTATGATTGTGCTCGTGGTGCTTTATTACTTCGCCTTCCGCTACAACGAGTTCGAACGGGCGTCGTTCGTCGTGCTGACATCATTCATTATATATTATGTGGTGTTCATCCTCGTGCCCGTAACAGGCCCTACGTTCTATTACAAGGCAGCCGGACTTACCAACATAGCCAACGGCATATTCCCCAACGTGCACGACTATTTCAACTATTATCAGGACTGCCTGCCGAGTCCGGGCTACGAGAACGGCATATTCTATCATCTCGTTGAAGACGCCAAGGCGGCGGGCGAGAGGCCAACGGCAGCCTTTCCGAGCAGTCATGTAGGCGTAAGCACCGTGCTGATGCTGCTCGTATGGCACAGCGGCAACCGGCGCCTGCTGTACGTTTTGCTGCCGTTCTACGTGTTCCTGTGCCTTGCCACGGTCTACATCCAGGCTCATTATGCCATAGACGCATTGGCCGGACTGGTTTCTGGCGTGCTGCTTTACGTGGTGCTGATGGCAGTATCAAGGAGAATGGCCGTAAGAGAATTGCAATAAGAATGACCATAACGGGCTGACATGTCGCGAAGAAAAGATATGCCGGCCCTGATTTTTTAACGGCAGAAAAACTTCTTTAACTAACATAACTTCGGCAAGTTGCATAAAATAACTATTTTTGCAACCATGACAATATTCAGAATAACATTGACAAGACTTAAAATAACCGTGACAGGACTGAGAATATTCATAACGGCACTTATGGCGCTGATGCTTGCGGAAACGGCGACGGCACAGAACAAGAATGACGACAACCCCGAAGACAACGAGGTTGACATGGACAACCCTACGTTTGTGCCTATGGTGAAGGTGGGCAAAGTGCTCATCGACGGCGACAGCATACAGTATGTTGAGCTTAACAACGTGTATGTGTATCCGCAGCCGGTGTTCAAGAACGCAAAGCAGCGCGCCGCCTACAACCGTCTGGTGTATAACGTAAAGAAGGTGCTGCCCATAGCCAAGGAGGTTAACAGGGTTATCATCGAGACTTACGAATATCTGCAGACGCTGCCCAACAAGAAGGCGCGCGACGAGCACATGAAGCGCGTTGAGGCGGACATAAGTAAGAGATACACGCCGAGAATGAAGAAGTTGTCTTACTCACAAGGCAAGCTGCTGATAAAGCTCGTCTACCGCGAGTGCAACTCATCGGCCTACGACCTTATCCGCTCATTCATAAGTCCGATAAGGGCCGGCTTCTATCAGGCATTCGCCTGGGCCTTCGGCGCCAGTCTGACAAAGAAATATGACCCCGAAAAGACCGACCGACTCACTGAACGTGTTGTGCTCATGGTTGAGTCGGGGCAGCTGTGATTAAGAGGGATGATGATGGGAGCTATGGGAGTGATGGGACCTATAAGAGTGATGGGGCTTATGAGAAGTAATGGGACTAATAAGACTAATGAGACCAATGCAAGACTGGCAAGGTGTGGCAATCATCAACGGTTATTGGTCCTATTAGTCCCATAAGTCCAATCCTTCCCATCACTCCCATAGGTCCCATCACCCCATAGGTCCCATCACCCCATCCTCTAAAAAAACACTCCCCGGCACATTCTCCTGTGAGGATGTGCCGGGGAGCATCATATTATAATATCCTTTCTAAGGTTTCTCTGAATACAGCACCTGAATAACAGTCTGGCCTACAGCCAAAAGAGTATTCTTGTCGATATTTTCCATCGTATCGCTTATTGTGTGCCATGTCGGACCGAAGCTGCTCTGCTGACAGTCTGAGTAATAGGGGACGATGTCTATCGTTGGAATCTTGGCTACATCGTTCACAGGCACATGATCGTCGGTAATCATAACGCCATCGGTTGTCGGGAAATAGCTTCCGAAACCTACTGTCTCGGCTGCTGCCCACACCTTGTCCACTATGCCCTGGGCATACTGCTTGGACAAACCTTCCTGAGCAAACTTTGAACCTTGACCGCCAACCATGTCGAGCAATATGCCGAAACGTGCCTCATAGCCCTGCTTGTGGGGATTGGCAGCCCAATGCTGTGCGCCCAAAGCCCATGAGTCGCCGTTGTCGGGAACTGAACTCCACTGCGGAACGCCACGGTCTTCAGCATCAAAACATACGAAGTCTACTCCGAGGTTGAGCTTCGTTGTGTCGCTTGCCAGCAGACGCGCTATCTCAAGCATCACGGCCACTCCGCTCGCTCCGTCGTTTGCACCCATAACAGGCTTGCGCCAGTTGGTTGAATCCGGGTCGTTGTCGGCCCATGGACGACTGTCCCAGTGGGCGCATACAAGGATGCGCGTTGTAAGCTCCGGACGGTAGCTCGCAATGATGTTGGTACACTTCAGCGCCTCGCCGTCGAATCCGGTGAGCGTTACGTTCTGCGGTATCACCGTGAGGCCATACTGACGGAACTTGTTAATGATCCACTCGCCGCACTTGTCGTGAGCCTCACTGTTCATTGTGCGCGGCCCGAAGTCGCACTGAGCCTTGCAGAAAGCATAGGCAGAGTCGGCACTGAACGAAGGCCCAACAGGCTGCGCGGCAGCCGCGTCGTCGTCAGCGGCAGCCTTCTTGTTGCCTCCGCAAGACGCCATGGCGATAATCAACGCCAGCATAAGAATCTTGGTTATTGTTTTCATCTTAATGTTATCGCCGCGTACATGCCGCAGCGAAAAGTTTTTTAATAGAACCTTTAATTTAAAGAAACAACCTCAATAATAATCCGTTTCTGAGGCCTTCGGGCTACAGATTGTTCTGCACCTGAGCCATAACCCTGAGCCAGTTGCCGCCCCATATACGGGCGATGTCGCGCTCGTTATACTTGCGGCGAAGCAGATGCAGGGTGAAGTTGATAAGCTCCGACGAGTCGGCAATACCTCTTATTCCGCCGTCGCCGTCGAAGTCGGTGCCCAGTCCTACATGCTCTATGCCCATGATGTCTATCGCATGCTCAAGATGAGCCATGGCATCCATCACCGTTGCCTCCTGACTGTCGTTGCGCAGGAATCCGTGATAGAGCGTTATGTGTGCCACTCCGCCGTGCTTTGCCAATGCCCTCATCTGGTCGTCAGTGAGGTTACGCGGCACGTCGCACAGCGCCTTGCAGTTGCTGTGGCTGCAAACTATCGGCTTGCTGCTTATGCTCAGCGCGTCGTAGAAGCTCTTTTCGCCGGCATGACTTAGGTCGACCATTATGCCGCAGCGGTTCATCTCCTTGATAACCTGCTCGCCGAAACGGCTCACTCCGCCGTGAGTGTTGCATCCGCGGGCACTGTCGCATATATCGTTGTCGCCGTTATGACACAGCGTGATGTACACAACGCCGCGCCTTGCAAAATATCTTACGTTGGCAACATCGTGGTTAAGCGCCAGTCCGTTCTCAATGCCGAGCATTATAGAGTGGCGTCCGTTGCGCTTGTCCTCATACAGGTCGGATGGCGTGCGGGCTATACTTATGTAGCGGCTGTTGGCGTTTACTATCTCCTCTATCTTGTCGAAGATAAGGTCGGCATACTGAAGCGGACCGTCAACCTTGAAAGGCACCTTCGACGAGAATGTCTCGCCGAGCTTGGGCTGGGGCAGATATGCCACCATTATTACGGCGTCCTGACGTCCTTCGGTCATCTTGTGCATGTCGACAAGTATGCGCGGGTCGCGCTGCTCGAAGTGTATGCCCTGCGGAAAGAACATCGGCGTGTCGCAGTGAGTGTCGAGCGTGAGTATGCGGCGGTGAAGATCTTTTGCCACATAGAAGTCGCGCGCCCTGTCCACGAGCCATTTAAACAGCTTCAGTCCGCTCTCTCCAAGCCATTCGGGATGCCACTGAACGCCCATGAAAGGCTTAAACTCGCTGCTCTCTATTGCCTCAATAACGCCGTCGGGTGCCGTTGCGCATACGTTGAAACGTCTGCCCGAAGCCCTCACTGCCTGATGATGCAGCGAGTTGACGGCTATCTTGTCGGTGTTATAGATAGAGTAGAGCATCGAGCCGCTGTCTATCCTCACGGTGTGAGTAGGTTCGCTGCGGTCGGCGTCCTGACTGTGCTTTATCAGGCTGTGGCAGTCGTGGGGCGATGCCATGTCAGAGCCGTGAGCCATGGCATAGCTCTCGGCGATGTCCTGGTCCACCTCTCCGTCTAACGCCGTCACCAGCGTCTGTATACCTCGGCATATCCCGAGCATAGGTATCTGCCGGTTATACGCCAGTCTGACGGTAAGCAGTTCGGCCTTGTCGCGCGTGCGGTTGATGCCGTGCAGACGCGGCGAAGGCTCCTCGCCTGCCCACAGCGGATTGATGTCGCCGCCTCCGGTAAGCACCAGTCCGTCTATCTTGTCGAGCGTGTTGATTATTACATCCTTGTCGGCAACGGGCGGAATGATTACCGGAGTGCCGCCTGCCCTTACCACCGACATATAATACTGCTCGCAAAGGCGCGCGTCGCCGTCAGCAAAATTACCCGTGAGGCCAATCACGGGCTGGCGTGTGGCCTCAGGATAGCGCGAGTAGATGTCGTCGAGGCAGCTCTGAAGATCAAATGATTTCATAGCCTGTGCCCCGCTCCTATCTGTTTTCTCCCTGCGGAACGGGCACTTCTCTCTTGATGCTCTGTTCCAGCGAGATAAGTGTTTCGGTTGCAACTACGCCCGGTATGCCCTGCATCTGGTTGTTGAGCAGATCCATGAGCTGCTCGTTGTCGCGTGCGTAGAGCTTTACGAGCATGGTGTAAGGACCTGTGGTGAAGTGGCACTCCACGATTTCGGGAATGTGCTCAAGGCGCTCAACCACCGACTTGTACATGTTGCCGCGCTCAAGCGTTATGCCGACGTATGTACATGTTGTGTAGCCGAGGCTCTTCGGATTAACATCGAATCCGCTGCCTGTTATCACTCCGCCCTCGATGAGGTGCTGAACACGCTGATGTATGGCAGCGCGCGACACACCGCACTCTGCAGCAACGTCCTTAAACGGTATTCTGGCGTTCTTTGACAGAATGCTCAGAATTTTTTTGTCAAGACTATCAATTTTTTCCATTTTATACTGTTATTAGTTATATTTCATTATGTTTTAATCCCTTTGGATTCTCAGGTTGTTTGATGCGAGCAAATTTACATATTAAAAATGAGTTATACAACATTTTGATATAAAAAATAGCGTATTTTATGCATAATGAAATAAAAAAGGGAGACCGTGGGCGGTCTCCCTTGGTGTATTAATGACAAATGAACACTATTTCTTTGCCTTGGCTGATTTCTTCACAACAGCTTTCTTTGCTGTCTTGTCAGCCTTTGTGCCTTTGGCGGCAGCCTCGGTTTCGGGCTTCTTAGCCTTGTCTACCGATACCATCTCAACAGTGAATATCAGTGCGCTGTAAGGCTTGATGGCTCCTGCCTGGCGCTCGCCGTAAGCAAGTTCCTGCGGTATGTACAGCTCCCACTTGCTGCCTACAGGCATCATTGTCAGAGCCTCGGTCCATCCCTTGATTACCTGGTCTGGGCGGAACTTAGATGTCTCGCCGGGACGTTTGTAGCTGCTGTCGAACACTGTGCCGTCTATCAGCCGGCCTTCGTATTTAACTGTAACCTCGTCGTCCTTTGCAGGTATTTCGCCGTTGCCCTTTACGAGCACCTTATACTGCAGTCCGCTCGGAAGCGTAACCACGCCTTCCTTGGTCTTGTTGGCAGCCAGGAAGTCCTCGCCTGCCTTGCGTGTGGCCTCGTTGCGTGCGTTGACAGCCTCTTTGAACATTTTATCAAAATATTTCTTTGCAACAGAATCAGCCATCACTGTATAGTCTTTCTTCAGTGCGCTTACAAAGCCTTTGTTGAACAAAGCCTCGTTGATTGAGTCGTTCTGACCCTTAAATTCGTCCTTGAGGAACGGCAGCATGCGCTGACTTACCATCAGGGCTATCTGCTCTCCTGCGAAGTATGCCTTTGTCTTTTCGTTGATGCCTTTGGCTACGGCGTCCTCATATCCCTTTATGAAGTCGGCCATATAGGCTGTGTCAACGCCGAATCCCTGTTTGAGATAAGGCACAAGTCCCTCTGTGCGCACCATTCCGGCTGAATAGCTTACAGAGTCAGACTTAGTTACAAGACTAATCGTTGCAGGTTCTTTCTTTTCCTTGTTATCCTTTTTCTTCTTATCTGCGGCAACTGCCGTATTGAAAGAAGCACTCACCAGAATGGCGAGTGCTGCTAAAATTATTTTCTTCATTTTACTTATTTTTTACCTACTTTTATAAGTTCGATCTTGAAGATCAGCGCAGAGAACGGTTTGATGTTTCCCTGCTCGCGGTCGGCGTATGCAAGATTCTGCGGTATAACTACCTCCCATACACTTCCTGCAGGCATGTGTGTCAGAGCAGTTGTCCATCCCGGTATAACCTGGTTGGCGCGCAGTGTTACAGGCTCCTTGCGCTCGTAAGAACTGTCGAACACCTTACCATCTATTGTCTTTCCTTCATAGTTTACAACTACGGTTGATGTGTCTTTAGGCAGCTCGCCTGTTCCTTCCTTTATAACTCTGTAGAGCACTCCGCCCTCAAGTTTCTTAACGCCAGCCTTCTTGGCATATTCAGCGAGGAATTTCTCGCCAGCCTTCTTGTTGGCGCCATACTGCTGCTCAACAGCCTTGCTTCTGATGGCCTGCATCTTGAGCTGAGCCACGCGCTGAGCCTGCTCAACAGTCATGAGTCCGTTCTTGCCGGTTGTACCGCTGATGAATCCGGCCATGAAGTTCTTCAGAGATATAGTCTTTGTAGAGTCGTTGCCGAACAGTTCGTGGTTGATGCCCTTAACCATCTGGTTAGAAATCTGCTGGCCGATCTGGATACCTGCATAGTAGGCAGCCTTCTTCTTGTCGTCGCCTGCATTGGCACCCTCGTTGAGTCCCTTGAAGAACTCGTCCATATATGCGGTGTCTACACCGAGTCCTCTTACCAAATAGTCTTTCAGACCCTGTGTCTGTGCCATACCTATGGCATAGCTCACTGTGTCGACATCATTTTTCAAGTCTGCCTTAGGTGTTGAATTGCCGCATGAAACGAATGTTGCGGCTGCTACAGCCCAAAGGGCTGCAAATGTAAGCTTTTTCATCTTTCTCTTTATTCTTTATTGTTTTTATTCATTCTCTCTTAAATCTCACTCATGGCGCCGTGCCGCCCGTGCCTTAGAGCACCTCGAGCAGCTCAACGTCGAATATCAGCGCTGCATAAGGAGGTATTGAAGCTCCTGCGCCGCCCTCGCCGTAGCCGAGGATGTAAGGTATGAAGAAGCGGTATTTTGCGCCCTCCTGCATCAGCTGCAGTCCTTCGGTCCATCCTGCTATAACCTGATTGAGGGGGAACACTGCAGGCTCGCCGCGCTGTATGCTGCTGTCGAACACTGTGCCGTCGATGAGGAATCCCTCATAGTGGCATTTCACCTTGTCGGTAGCCTTCGGCTTCTTGCCGTTGCCTTCTTTCAGAACCATATATTGCAGTCCGCTCGGAAGCGTAACCACGCCTTCTTTCTTGGCGTTCTCGGCCAGATATTTCTCGCCTTCAGCCTTTGCGGCCTTTCCTTTCTCGGCGCGCTCGGCGTTGAGTTTCTCTTCCTGCTTGCGGAAGTAATCCTGTACTATTGTTTGCGCTTCACGGTTAGAGACCTTCAGCTCGTTGCCCGCAATAACGTCTTTTATCGCCGCAGCGAAATCATCAATATTAAGGTCTGACGCACACATCTGTGCCAGCTGGCGGCCGATGCCCAAGCCTAAAGCGTAACTTACTTTATCCATTTTCTTTATTTTATATTTTATGATTACTACCTTTATAAAGTCGTGCAAAGGTAGCATTTTTATCTGATTACGGAATTATTATTGAAGAAAAATCACTAATTTTGTGCATTGTTAATAGTATTGGAGCTAAATTGCAGCGCCTTAACGGGTTAACGGCGGCCGCCGCCGGGCATGTGCTGTGCCGCGCGGCAGTGCCCGAGGTGTGTCCCGGGGCGGGCTGCGGCGTTTGCTCCGGCTATGGCATGACTTATCAAAAACATTAAGCATGATGAAAAAAATTGTTGTTCTTACCGGTGCCGGCATGTCAGCTGAAAGCGGACTAAGCACGTTCAGGGATGCCGACGGACTGTGGGAAAACTATCCCGTGTCGCGCGTGGCCACTCACGAGGCGTGGGAGAGCGACCCCGTTTATGTTAATAACTTCTACAACATGCTGCGCAAAAAGCTGCTCGCCGCAAAGCCCAACGAGGGCCACAGGCTCGTGGCCGCGCTCGAAAGCAAATATAAGGTTACGGTGGTTACGCAGAACGTTGACAACCTGCACGAGGCTGCCGGCAGCTCTGACGTGATTCATCTGCACGGCGAACTGATGAAGGTGTGCTCGAGCCGCGATGTTGACAACCCTCACTTCATCAGGACGCTTACGCCCGACTGCCTTGACGTTAAGCCCGGCGAGAAGGCGGGCGACGGCTCGCTGCTGCGCCCTTACATAGTGTTCTTCGGCGAGGCTGTGCCCAACATTGAGAAGGCTGCGCAAGAGGCAATGAGCGCCGACATATTTGTCATCATCGGCACGTCGCTCAACGTTTATCCGGCGGCAGGCCTCGTTCAGTATGTCAAGCCCGGCGTGCCCGTATATCTCATCGACCCCAAGCCCGTGATGGCTGCCGGAAGGCACGACGTAAGACAGATAACGGCAGGCGCCTCTGAAGGCATGCGCCGGCTGTCTGAGATACTTATGAAATGACATCCTGAGCCCTTGAGGCGGCAGAATTAAGCACGACATCACAGGCGTCCGCAACTGTCTGATATTCAGACGGTTGCGGACGCTGTTGCAAAAGGTCGCCTTTTAGGCTCTAAAAGGCCGTGTTTTAGCGTGCAAAAGGCCACCTTTTGGAGGCTGAAAGGTGGCCTTTTGCAAACCATGCACCAAACAGACATGAATAGAAGTGCCCCCGAAGGGGCAAAAACATGACAAACAAAAACTAAACAAAAAGCTCTTTTTGCTATGTTGTTGGCATATTTTAATTAAATTTGCAGCTGTAAACAACATTAAGTGTAACTTCCGGCTCTGTCTCCGACGCTGACGAAGCGCATGGCAGAACATTACGGACAATAACATTATATATGAAATTTAACTACTACAAAAGTCCTATGAACATTTCAAAATTATCGCTGTGCGCGCTCATGCTGCTCTTTATGGGAACGGCTGCAAAGGCACAGATGTCGGCTCACGACTATAATAGTCCGGTGGGCTGGGGAACTGTTGACGGAACCATAACGGGCGGAAACGAAGAGGGTGTGATGAAGGTTACTACCATGAGCCAGCTCAAGACGGCGCTCATCGGCACCTACAACCACACTGTGTATATTGAGGGAGAGATTGAAATAACAGGACTGATCAGTCTCGAGAACGTGCAGAACAAGACCATCTACGGACTGCCCGGCTCGGCGCTGGTAAACAGCACACACTCTACCGACAAGAAAAAGAGCGGCATACTGTCGTTCAAGAACAGCAAGAACATCATAATACGCAACGTTACGTTCAAGGGCGCGGGCGCTTATGATATTGACGGCAACGACAACCTTAACCTTACTAACTGCAACTACGTGTGGGTTGACCACTGCGACTTTCAGGACGGCGTGGACGGAAACTTCGACTGCAACAACGGGTCCGACCATATCAGCGTTACATGGTGCCGCTTCCGCTATCTGAAAGAACCATGGGCAGGAGGCTCAGGCGGAGCCGACGACCACCGCTTCAGCAACCTCTGGGGCGGAAGCGACAGCGAGACCGAGAGCGAGGGCAAGCTGCGCACCACATTCTACAGCTGCTGGTGGGACGAGGGATGCCGCGAACGTATGCCGCGCATACGCTTCGGACAGGTGCATCTGCTCAACTGCCTCTATTCGTCGTCGGTTGCCAACTATTGCATCGGCACAGGCTACAAGTGCAACGCGTATGTTGAGAAGTGCGTGTTCGACGGCGTTAAGAATCCGTGGAAAAACTATGCCACAAGCGGCAAATACACCGACTATAACATAACCATGACCGGCAACCAGGGCGCCAAGGACGAGCAGAAGCGCTCGGGCAGCATAGATTACTTTGTGCCTTCTGACCACTATCAGCTCGACGGCTACGACGTGAGCCTGGTTGACAGCGAGGTAAGGACCTACGCCGGAGCCACTCTCAACGTTGAATACGAACAGGGCGTAACCTCGGCAATAAGCAATCCGGGCGCTGATGGCGCAACCGTGAAGTCGGTTACATATTATTCTCCGTCGGGCATGAAGCTGTCAGAGCCGCAGAAGGGCCTCAACATCGTTGTCAGAAAAACGGCCGACGGCAGGGTTATGACATCGAAAGTGATGATAAAATAAACCTTAAAAAAACAATAAAGCACAATGGAAAACGAAATTAAAGACAACATCAAGTTGCCCGACAACGCCTTCACCGAGTTGAAGGAGGGCGAGGAATACCAGCCCGTGATGAGCCCCGACAAGGCTTATCCCGAAGTTAACGGCTGGTCGGTTACGTGGGGCGTGCTCATGGCCATACTGTTCTCGGCCGCAGCCGCTTACCTTGGCCTGCGCGTAGGCCAGGTGTTCGAGGCCGCCATACCTATAGCCATCATAGCCGTGGGCGTGTCGACGGCAGCCAAGCGCCGCAACCCGCTGGGCGAGAACGTCATCATACAGAGCATCGGAGCATGCTCGGGTGCAGTGGTGGCAGGTGCCATATTCACCCTTCCCGCCATCTACATCCTTAAGGACAAGTATCCCGAGATGGGCGCCTCGTTCATCAACATCCTGCTCAGCTCGCTGCTGGGAGGCATATTGGGCATACTGTTTCTCATACCTTTCCGCAAGTATTTCGTCAAGGACATGCACGGCAAATATCCCTTCCCCGAGGCCACTGCCACCACTCAGGTGCTTATCAGCGGCGCTAAGGGCGGCAAACAGGCCAAGCCGTTGCTGCTTGCAGGACTTGTGGGCGGTCTCTACGACTTCATAGTTGCAACCTTCGGATGGTGGAACGAGAACTTCACCTCGCGCGTGTTCGGCTGGGGCGAGATGCTCGCCGACAAGGCTAAGCTGGTGTTCAAGGTCAACACGGGAGCCGCCCTGCTGGGCCTCGGCTACATCGTCGGCCTCAAGTATGCCTTCATCATCTGCGTAGGCTCGCTGGCTGTGTGGTGGCTCATAGTGCCCGCCATGGCGCTCATGTATCCCGACACGGTACTCAACCAGTGGGATCCGTCTATCACCACCGCAGTAGGCGCAATGTCGCCTGAAGATATTTTCAACGCCTACGGCAAGTATATCGGCATCGGCGGCATAGCCATGGCCGGCATCATAGGCATCATCAAGTCGTGGGGCATCATCCGTCAGGCTGTAGGCCTTGCGGCAAAGGAGATGAAGGGCAACAAGACTGCTGCCGAAAAGCTGCCCCGCACACAGCGCGACATCCCGTTTAAGATTATCGCCATAGGCTCTATCGCCACCATAATCGTCACCTTTATATTCTTCTGGGCAGGCGTAATGCAGGGCAATCTGCTCTTCGCCGTTGTGGGCATAGTGCTTGTTGCCGTCATAGCCTTCCTCTTTACCACTGTGGCAGCCAACGCCATCGCCATCGTAGGCTCTAACCCTGTGTCGGGCATGACGCTCATGACGCTTATCCTTGCCTCTGTGGTTATGGTTGCCGTAGGACTTAAGGGCACGGGCGGCATGGTTGCCGCGCTCATCATGGGCGGCGTGGTATGTACGGCTCTGTCTGTTGCTGGTTCGTTCATCACCGACCTTAAGATTGGCTACTGGCTCGGCTCTACGCCGCGCAAGCAGGAGACATGGAAGTTCCTCGGCACTCTGGTTTCGGCTGCGACCGTAGGCGGAGTGATGATTCTGCTCGACAAGACCTACGGATTTGCCAGCGGACAGCTTGTCGCTCCTCAGGCCAACGCCATGGCTGCTGTCATCGATCCGCTCATGAACGGCATCGACGCGCCTTGGATTCTCTATGCCATCGGAGCCGTCATAGCCATCATTCTGACATGGCTCAAGGTGCCGGCACTGGCATTCGCCCTCGGAATGTTTATCCCCATACAGCTCAACATTCCGCTGCTCATCGGCGGAGCCGTCAACTGGTATGTCACCACACGCTCTAAGAACGAGGAAGTTAACAAGGAGCGCGGCGAGAAGGGAACGCTCATTGCCAGCGGGTTTATTGCCGGAGGAGCGCTCATGGGCGTTGTAAGCGCGCTGCTGCGCTTTGCCGATGTCAACGTGCTCAACACCGAATGGCTTGCCAACCCGCTCTCTGAGGTTTGCTCGCTCGTTGCCTATGCTCTTATCATCATCTATCTGATAAAGAGCACAAAGAAGAGTTAAAGCCGGGCTGAAGCACGACTTAAAGAAACGACACACGGCCTGAGACAGGGCCATGAAATATAAATCCGAACTTATGCGACACCGTAATACTGCATAAGTCCGGATTTTTTGTTGCCTGCCGCAACGCTACCCGGCGCACAGGCTACTATAGGAATAAGGCCATAGGCAGCGCGGCCTCAACCCTTAAGGCTGTCTGAACGGAAATAAAATGAAGATAACGGCAAATAAAAGGGGCGGCCAACGATGACGCGCAGGACAGAAAAGGATGAACGGAAAAGGGATTAACGCGGGATAAGACGAACAGACAAAGCAGGCAGGAATAATAACACAGCAGGACGGCGGCTGCCGTCCTGCTGTGTATGTGTCATTCTTTAAAATCTCTGTAAGGATGGTTCAGATCGAGATAATGGAAGTTGTGCTGGCGCTGCGCGCTGTGTTTAGGTATGGTCATGTAGTCGCCATACTTGTTAGACAGATAGGTGTCATAGTCGCTCACGCCCATCACCTTGGTGTCTTCAAAGGTGTATGGCACCGGCGTTCCCAGTATCTTCTTGTCCATTGCGCCCTTTGAACCGTCGTCATAGTCGGCCACCAAACGGCACTTGTCGTAGTTGTAACGGTGAAGCAGGCGACTTATGCGCTGCTGAACTTCAGCAAGAGTATACATGCGGCGGCACAGCAGAGGCACCCACGAGCTTGGGCCGTGGCCGTGCTTGTAGGGGTCGCGGAAGAGCAGATACAGCACTCGCTTGTAATATTCGTAGCGTGCGAAATGGAGCTTGCGCGCCACAGCGCCCTCAGGCACTCCGTCGATAGGGAACACGTCGATATATATTCCGCCCAGATATTTAAGGTGCATGCGCTCTATGAGCGTGGTGTCGGCATCCTGAATCTTGGCAAACGGGAGCGGATAGACATCGTCGTTCTCGGCGCAAACCATCTCATAAGGCTCAGGCAGCCACTCTGCGGCATGCTCAATTAGGCGGTCGTAGTCGGGGCGCGGCATGGCAATGTCGAGGTCGTCGTCCCAGGGTATGAAGCCCTTGTGCCTCACCGCCCCTATCATTGTGCCTGCCCATATATAGTAGCGCAGGCCGTGCTCGCGGCATACGGCGTCGACAGCCTTTAGCGTCCGGAGTATTCTGAGCTGCAGCTCGCGTATGTTATATTCGGCCATAACAGCTTTTGGGATTATGTATTGTTGTTAATAACGGCAGCCGCGGGCTTTTCAGAACAGCTCGCGGGGTATTATCTCAGATGCGTGGTTGAAGTCGTCAACCGTGTCAAGCTCTATCGAGAAGAGGTCTGTGGTGTCTACCACGCTGAACTTGTGTCCCTGCGGAATGAGGCGTTCGAAGGCTCTTTCGTAGAACACGTCGACAAGATGCTCGTCCTCAATCATGACGCGCAGCTCGCTGAAGAGTGCAGCCGAATAGCCGGCGCTCATCTTCTCGATGCCCACAGACTCACCAATGGCTTTGTCAATGCTGCAAGTCTTGCTTATCTCGCTCACCTTTCCGTCTTCGCCGGTTATCACCTTTATCTCTTCCTCGCCCAGCTTGTGGCTGTTGAGCGCAAGGGCTGTGCCCTCGGCGGCGAGCATGCGGCTTATTATGCGGCCGTCGAACAGGATGTCGCTGTCGAGCAGCATAAACTCATGTCCTGCCACATAAGGCCTGGCGAGCCATAAAGAATATATGTTGTTCGTGGTCTGATAGTCGGCGTTCTCAATGAAGTGGAAGTCAGTGTCGGGATAGTTGCCCTCGAGAAAGAGGCGTATCATGCCCCCGCGATAGCCCGTAACGACAACTATCTGGCTTATTCCCGCTGCGACAAGACTGTCGACGGTGCGCTGCAGTATGCACTTGCTGCCCACACGGAGCAGGCATTTCGGGCGGTCGTCGGTGAGCGGACGCAGCCTCGACGCCATTCCGGCGGCTAATATTACGGCTATCATCGCTTTGCAACTTTTAGTATTATGTCGGCCACCATGCGGTTCTGCTCCCTGCGTCCGAGGGTTATGCGCATGTGTGAGTTGATGTCAGGCTCGTCCATAAACTTCACCTTATAGCTCTGTCCGGCAAACTCCTGCTGCAGGGCGGCCTTCAGTTCGATAGGATATTTTATCAGAATGAAGTTGGCTATCGACTTATACACCTTGAATCCCGGCAGCGAGCCAATCTCGTCGGTATACATACGGCGCGCCTCGTCCATCACGCGCGCTATCTCGCGGTAGTGCTCGTCCGACTTGATGGCGGCTATACCTATCTCCTCCGACATGCGGTCGTAGCCCAGATACTTGTTGGCGTAGCGGCTGAAGCGCTCCATGGCTTCGCCCTTGCCTATGAATCCGAAGCCCAGACGCAGGCCGGGCAGTCCGTAAAACTTAGACAGCGTGCGGCAGAATATTATGTTGGGATATTTCTCTATCAGCCGTTTGATGTAAGATGTGTCGCCGGTTACATACGACGCATAGGCCTCGTCGACGAGCACAACGGTAGTGGCAGGCACCATGCCGACAAGCTGTTCCAGCTCATCTGGCGTGAGTCCGTTGCCTGTAGGGTTGTTGGGCGACGCCACGAGCAGTATCTTAGGCTTTTCCTCAGATATCATGCGGCGCAGTCCGTCGAAGTCGTATGCAAACGAGTCCTCGGTCTCATACACGGGATATTGCAGCGTGCGGCCGTTCACCTCGTCGGCTATCGACTTGTAATACCACCACGAGAACTTAGGGATGAGCATCGTCTTGTTTCCGTCGCCGTCGGTGAGGAAATAGTGAACGGCCATCTTCAGCAGGTCCTCGGCGCCATAGCCGAGCACAATCTGCTTCTCGTCGATGTTGTATTGTTCTGAAAGGAATACAGAGAATATGCTCTTCTTCCCCTGGTCATAGATACGTGTGTAAAAACAGAGCTTGTTAAGATCAAAATTCTTAATTGCGTCCTTTACCTCTTGAGAGGGCTCGAAGTTAAATTCGTTCCTGTCAAGATAATTTAATTCTGTTTTCATATATGTTTATATTTGATTGCAAAGGTAAATATATTTTGTATAAAATTCTAATTTTAGCGTTATTATTTGTCTTTCAGGAGTTTTTTATGGCCGTTGGTCTTAATTATCGGCCATTTTATCTCTTTAGGCTGTATCTTATGTCAGCCGGCACGTGCTGCAGGACGCCACGCGGCGGCATGTTTTGCAAAAGGTGTCCTTTTAGCCTCTAAAAGGTATGCTTTTAGCACGTAAAAGGCCGTCTTTTAACGTGTAAAAGACGGCCTTTTGCAAGGTCTTGAATATCAATATGTTACAAAGGCATACGCTTCATGCCTGACTGCATCACACATTCAGGCCGCCCGAGGCGGTGGCGATGCCGTTTTACAACTCAGATATATTATGTTTTCAGTATGTCTTCCGGCAGTCTATCGGGCTGCGCGGTCGCTCTCGATGAGCTTCAGCAGTTTGTCCACGGCCTCTGCCTCTGGTATGTTCTTCTCCACACATTCCTTCTTGCGGTAGAGCGATATCTTGCCGCGTCCGGCACCCACGTATCCGTAGTCGGCGTCGGCCATCTCGCCCGGGCCGTTCACTATGCAGCCCATTATGCCTATCTTCAGGCCCTTCATGTCCTTGGTGGCCTCCTTTATGCGGGCTATCGTAGAGCGCAGGTCGTAGAGTGTGCGGCCGCATCCTGGACAGCTGATATATTCGGTCTTCGACGTTCTCAGGCGTGCAGCCTGCAGTATGCCGAACGCCGTGGCGTCGATGTCGGCTGCCGAGAGCGTGCCGTCGTTCATGAGCCACAGTCCGTCGGTCAGTCCGTCGAACATCAGCGCGCCCATGTCGGCTGCCGCCTCAAGCTGAAAGTCGCCCTTCTCGTCCTGCGAGTGGCGGTACATCTGGCAGAATACAACGGGATTGGTGAGTCCTGCCGACATCATGTCGTGCAGCAGGGCGCGCTGCTCGCCGAGGCGGTTCTGATGGTTGCTCACGCATATCACCACCACTTCGGGATGTCTCTTCAGGCAGGCTGTGTATTCCTCTGTGTTGACGCCAAACTGGAGTACAAGGAACTTCAGCGGCGCGTCGATGGCTGATATCAGCGGAACGGCGTTATAGGGGAATATGGGATATACGTCGGCCTTGTCGTCAAGGGCGGCATACACGCCGAAGTCGACGATGTAGCGCTGTCCGGCAACGCGCTCTGCGGGCAGAGCCTGACCTGTGTATATATAGTCGGGCGTCATGTCCTTGCCGGCAGCATCGGCCGGAGCGGCATCGTTGCCGAGGCGCGACGATATTACAACGGGCACGTTGTCGCCTCCGATGTTCATCACGGCGCGTGTCTTGCGGCGCTCGGGCGATGTCCAGCAGAAGCCTTCAAAGGCCTTGCCCGGTATGAGCATGTGGCCCTGTTTCTTGCCTATATAGTCAACAAGATGGCGCGCCACGGGTATCTCTGCCTCAGGCTCCTCGCTCAGCGACACGCGTATGGTGTCGCCAATGCCGTCGGCAAGCAGCGCTCCTATGCCCACCGCACTCTTTATGCGGCCGTCTTCGCCCTCGCCTGCCTCGGTCACTCCGAGGTGCAAGGGATATTTCATGCCTTCCTTGTCCATAGCCTCAACGAGCAGGCGCACCGACTTTACCATCACAACCGTGTTGCTGGCCTTGATGGATATCACCACGTCGTTGAAGTTTTCGCGCTTGCATATACGCAGAAACTCCATGCAGCTCTCAACTATTCCGGCAGGAGTGTCACCGTAGCGGCTCATTATGCGGTCGGATAGCGAGCCGTGGTTTACGCCTATGCGTATGGCAGTGTGGTTCTCGCGGCAGATGTTGAGGAAGGGCACAAACTGCTTTTCTATCTTCTGCAGTTCTGCGGCATATTCCTCGTCGGTATATTCAAGTTTCTTAAATGTGCGCGCCGGGTCGACATAGTTGCCCGGATTTATCCTCACCTTCTCGGCATACAGCGCGGCCACGTCGGCCACGTGAGGATTAAAGTGGACGTCGGCCACGAGCGGAGTGTTATATCCCCTGCTCCTCAGTCCAGCGTTGATGTTCTTCAGGCTTTCAGCCTCGCGCACTCCCTGCGTGGTGAGTCTTACATACTCTCCTCCGGCCTCAATTATTCGTATGGCCTGTTCCACGCTCCCCTCGGTGTCGTCGGTCGACGTGGTTGTCATCGACTGTATCCTAACGGGATTGTCTCCTCCCAGCGGAGTTGCGCCCACGTTGACAACCGAACTCTCCCTTCGGGTGTAATTAAAGATGTCCATGGCTAATAAATTATAAAGGAGTTAAGAAGTTAGGGGAGTCAAGGAGTTAAGACGATAGTCTTGCTGCTGCAATCCTGCGTTGCGTTCACAGATACAGGCCGTATGCCGGTCATCGCAACAGGGCCATTGTCTTAACTCCTTGACTCCCCTAACTCCTTAACTCCATAAAACAAAATCAGTTCGTCTTATACTCATATTTCACCTCGGCGAGGTCTTTGTTGGCCTTTTCGATTTTGGCACCCAGGCCTGCCTTATAGTCAGCAAGGCGTGCGGCAACCTCTTCGTCGGCCAGCGCAATCATCTCTACGGCCAGTATGGCTGCGTTCATTGCGCCGTTTACGCCTACAGTTGCAACAGGTATTCCCGGCGGCATCTGTATGATGCTCAGCATTGCGTCGAGACCGTCGAGCATACCCTTGATGGGCACACCGATAACCGGCAGAGTGGTCGACGCTGCTATCACGCCCGGCAGGGCGGCAGCCATTCCGGCTCCGGCTATGATAACCTTGATGCCGCGCTCCTTGGCTCCTTTGGCAAAAGCCTCAACGGCGTCGGGCGTGCGGTGAGCCGACAGGGCGTTTACCTCAAACGGTATGTGCATGTCGTCGAGGAACTTACAAGCCTTCTCCATAACGGGCAGGTCGCTTGTGCTGCCCATGATGATACTTACTAATGGTTTCATATTCTGTTTATTTTATTATTGTTTTACACAAATTGGTCTTCACTTAAATGCCGGCAGGCCTCATAACGCGGGGCAACAGGCACGACGGCGGCGCGCTCAGAACAGCAGCACCGACACAAAAGAGCACAACACGCCGGCAAGATAGCCCAGCACTACCTGATGGAGCGAGTGCTGACGCAGAATCATTCGGCTCGTGCCAACCATTCCGGCAAGCAGCAGCGTGATGCAGAGCCACCACACCGGATTGAACGAAAAGATAACCGAAAAGGCCAGCAGCGAACCGGTAACGCCGCCGATGGCTGCCGTATGGGTTGATATCTTGACAAAAAGATTTATCATCGCGCAGGCTATCTGTATCACAAGGGCCGCTATGAGGATGCTTCCCATGAAGTGGGGCACGTGCGTTATGGTCATTATATAATAGCACACAAGATAAGAAAAGATGGATATTATATAAGGAATAACGCGGCGCTCGCGGCTGCCAAGCTCGATGAGAGTCCACCCCTGATATCGCCTGTAGAAACGTATTAGGGCCGTAGGCAGGAGAATTGTGAACAGATAGAACATCAACAGCAGAAACAGCTTGTAGGTCAGGGGCAACAAACTGAGGTAACTGAAGATGAAAAGAATCATAAGGCCCAGTATCGGAAGATAGAAAGGCGTGAACATGACGCTCAGCACCTTGGCCGTGAAAATAATCTCTTTCTGTTTCATTTCTTTCTTAGTCGTGCGACGGGGATGCCCAGCTGCTCGCGATATTTTGCTATCGTGCGGCGTGCCACGGGGTATCCGCTCTCGTTCATCTTATCCTTTATGGCGTCGTCGCTCAGCGGGCGGCGCTTGTCTTCGTTGTCAATAATGTCTTTAAGAGCGGCCTTTATCTTGCGCGTCGACATCTCCTCGCCGCTCTCTGTCTTTACACTGTCACTGAAAAAGTGGCGCAGCTTGAACGTGCCCCAGCGTGTCTGGGCATACTTCATGTTGCTTACGCGCGATATGGTTGATATGTCAAGGCCTGTCTTGTCGGCCACGTCCTTCAGTATCATGGGCTTAAGGTCGCTCTCGTCGCCGTCCTGAAAGTACGCCTTCTGTATGTCTATTATGGCCTTCATGGTAACATACAGCGTGTGGCGGCGCTGCTTTATGGCGTCGATAAAGCCCTGGGCGCGCTCCACCTTCTCCTTGGCGTAGAGCAGAGCCTCCTTCTCGCTGCGGCTCATCTTGCTCTTGTTCTTCTGGTAACTCTTAACCATGTCGGTGAAAGAGTCAGAGACATAGAGGTCGGGCACGTTGCCGTTGTTTATATAGAACGACACAGTGCCGTCGTCGGCAGTGTCGACAATAAAGTCGGGAGTTATCTGCTGTATGTTTCTTCCCTCAGTCTCGCCGAGCGAAGAGCCGGGCTTCGGGTTGAGCTTCAGCAGTTCGTTGTGAACCGTCTTCACTGTGTCGGTGTCGATGCCGAGCTGCGATGCTATCTTGTCCCAACGCTTGTTCATGAACTCGTCGAAGCATTCTGTTATCACACGCTCCATCAGTGAGCGCATCTCCGACTTGTCCTTGCGCCTTATCTGCAGCAGGAGGCACTCGCGGAGGTTGCGTGCGCCTATGCCGGCGGGGTCGAATGTCTGAAGGATATGCAGCACATGCTCTATGTCCTTCTCGCTTGCGTCAATGTTATGGTATATGGCCAGCTCGTCGCTCAGCGTGGCAATGTCCTTGCGAAGAAGTCCGTCGCCGTCGAGCGAGCCTATCAGATATTCCATTATCTCCTGCTCGCGGGGCGTAAGGTCAACGTCCACCATCTGCTCCTTGAGCCTGTCATAGAACGACACCTGGTCGCCGTAGGTTATCTCCTCGTAGTCAGCGTTCTGGTTGTTGCTCGCCACATACTGCGTGGCTTCAGGCATCTCGTCGTCCATTCCGATTCCCGACAGGGCCTGGTCGAGCGCCGACTCGCGTTCCTCGCGCTCGCTGACGGCATCAAAGTCGTCGTCCTCGTCTGCGCCTGAAACGTCGTCGTGCATGTCGTCTGAAGGCTGTACGTCATCGAGGCCGGCAACTTCGAGGGCGGGATTGTCGTCAATCTCGGCCGCCACGCTGTGCTCCAGTTCTGTCAACGGCATTTCAAGCAGATGCACCACGAGCATCTGCTGCTGAGTGAGGCGCTGTGTCTGAACTTGTTTCTGCGCCTGTGTCTGTATGAGATTTTGTGCCATAACGCTGCAAAATTAATATTTTTTGCAGACGTGAAGAAACAAATACATATTTATTTCTCACGCCTGATGTTAAAGAGACGGCTACTCCTTGTAGCCTTCGAGTTTGTTGAGATAGTATTTCTTAAAGTCGCTCCAGTGGTAATAAGGCGCGCAGTCGGTCTTCACGGGCAGCGTGGCCTCGTTCTCGTTGAGCAGCACCTTTACGAGCACATCATTGTCGTTGCGGTTGCGGCGATAGAACACCAGCTGTATGTTTGCGCCCATCGGGAACACTTTATAGTTGATCCATCCCTTGCTCTCAAGACTGTCGAGACTTGATATCTGACGGTCGTATCCGTTGATTCCCAACAGACATGTCAGCGGCAGCACCATTGTTTCGTGACCGAAGCGCAGCGTTGCGCCCGGTTTGTCGAGGGCTATGCAGCTGTCTGCCTGATGTATTATGTTGCGAAGCAGGTTGCGCTGCGAGAATGGCTGCGTGGCTCCGTTGAGCGGACAAGCGCCGTAGTTGATATACCACCACGTGTTCTCCAGCTGCCAGTTGGCGTAAAGCTCGTCGTTGGTGAATATGTCGTAAAGCGTAATTTTATGGCGAAGCTCCGAACTCTGAATGTTTGACGCCAGCGAAAAGAGCTTATAGTTGAGGTCGGAAGCGTCTACTTCATACTTCACATAGTCGCTGTCGTTGAACAGACTTTTCATCAGTCGCTCAGGATTTACACGTCGGTTGCAGTATTCTTTCCACATAACGTCGGCGCGGCGCGGCATCTTCTGCGCGTAGAGGGCAGGGTCGCTCTGGTTCATGTAGTACATGTCGTGCATGCTCGCGTCGTGTTTTATCGTCAGTTTGGGGTTCATCAGCAACAACTGCTGCAGTTCGTTCTCCATTGAAAGGATGCAACGTATAACGATAGTGCTCTTTGCGTCTACCACGACATTGCCCTTGAACACCTCTGGAAAGCGCTCATACATGCGGCGGGCTATCTGCCTGTGCTGCTCGGCTCCCAGCTCGGTAAGCTCTCCCAGGCGGCCTGCCGCCTCGTCACGGAGCATCACCACGCGCCTTAACACGTCCTTTCCGAGCGGCGTGAGCTTGCCAAGACTGTCGGCTCGGGCCAATACGCGCACTGGCACGTCATAGTCTTCATTGCCTATCAGATAGCGCGAGCCGTGACGGCCGTAATGACTTATATAGAACGGACTGTAGCCCTTGGGGGCAGGCGTCAGTTTTTTCTGAACAGGACCCGGATAAGCCAGATAGTTGCTGGCCGAAAGACACGCATTGTTTTTTATCTCCTCGCGGGCGTTCTGAGCCTTAACCGGAGACCAAACAAGCACAAATAACAGTACTGAAAGCAGTATTTTATCCATAAAAGTTCATTTTTAAGATTATTTCACCGCAAAGATACTTAAAAATAATGTTCTTGTTCATCATTTCAAAATAAAAATAATAAATTTGCACGCCGGACATAATCTTACTTGATTAGAGTATCAAGTGCTAACATAAAAGATACTATTTGCTATAATACTCACCGTAACCAAAAAACAATAAGCGATCAAGAATGTTAAGCAGAAAAGATTAAAGTGGCATAATACAAGCAGAAAGAATCTTTACCAAGTAGAAAAGAACAACTTAAACATGGTGACGATTTCTTATAGATACAGTGTAAATAATAAAGATAAACATCGTTATTAATAAAAGAAATGGAAAGATACAAGAAACGAGACTATGACCATACAGACGAATCGGAAGTTTTCAAATACAAAAGTCTGATGGCATCAAGAAACCGCAAAAGAATGTCTAAGATTCTTTTTGTGGCATTGTGCATTATTGCTGTACTTATAATAGCAGCATGCATTATAAGCTATTTCTTCAACTATATGTAGCAAATTGAACACCTGACGACCTAAGACATAAGTAGGATACTTATAACAATAAAAAACAAAAAGCGCGGAGAGCTTTATTAACAGCTTTCCGCGCTTTTTATATCTGATCCTATATTAATCGTCTTCTTCAGGAGAGAAATCGTCCTTACCTACTCCGCAGAGAGGGCAAACCCAATCTTCTGGAAGGTCCTCAAATGCTGTTCCGGGCTGTATGCCGTTGTCAGGATCGCCTACTTCAGGGTCATATACATAACCGCAAGTGCCACAAACATACTTTTTCATAATTCTAACTTTTTAAATTAATAAATTATATTAACTGATGATTTATTTTCTGCCACACATAACAATCTCTGCCCTTGCCACGATCTGCTCGGGAGATATGTTCTTCAGGCACGAATAGTCGCCCCTTATGCAGGGCTTGTTTCCGAATATACTGCAAGGACGGCACGGCAGGTCTATCTGCACGGCGTTCTCTATGCTCTGTCCCCAGCCCATGAATCCGGCAAAGGGATGAGTTGCGCCCCACACGCTCACCACGGGCGTTGCCGTGAGCGACGCCATGTGCATGTTGGCGCTGTCCATTGATATCATGAGGTCGAGATGGCTCATAAGGACAAGTTCAAGACTTATGCCGTCGAGCTTGTCGGACACGATTTCACACTGTCTGTACTTTGAGCACCATTCATTGAAATATTCACTCTCGCGCTGTCCCTTGCCGAAGAGGAATATGCGGCAGTCGGGATGACGCTCAATGAGCTGGCAAATAACCTTCTCCATGAGCCTGGGCGGATATATCTTGCCCACATGAGCGGCAAACGGGGCTATGCCTATCCACTTCTCCGTGAACTCGCCAGTGCGTCTCATGCTCTCGGGCAACAGACTGATGTCGCCTCCGCCCTCGGGGAATATCGACTTGAAGTCGAGCTTTACGGGATATCCAAGGCGCGCCAGCACATCGCAATAGTTGCTGAACGGCGACGGCTGCTGCACCAGTTTCTTGTCCGACATGGCCACCAGCTGCCTGCGCCCGTTGCGGTGCTTGTCGATGTGAGCCACCTTGTAGCGGTCAATGTTGAAGCGCATGCGAAGATAGTCGGAGCGCAGCACGCTGTGAAAGTCGGCTATGGCGGTGAAGTTCTTTGCCGTAAGCCGGCGGTAGAGAGCATTGAGCCCCTTCACTCCGTCGTATTCTTCCTTGATGTCGGCCTCCATAAATCCAACGTTTGGCGGCATGTGCTCGAAGAACGGGCGCGCAAAAGGCTTGCTCAGCATGGTAATCCTCACGTCGGGATATTGCTTTGCGAGCGAATACACCACGGGCACCGTCATTGCTACGTCGCCCATGGCCGAGAATCTTATTATGAGTATGTGCTCAGTCTTCATTTATTGTTTTTGGAGTATAACACCGGATTGGTAGCCGGGTCGTTATACATTTTCATCTGTCTGTACACCTTCATGTATTTGCGTCCGGCAGCAATGTCGTCCAACAGCTGGTCGATGGCCGTAGACAGGTCTACCTGCTGCTGCAACAGCACGTCGAGCTTAGCCTTGCACTTATCGAGGTGCTGCGGCTCGGCGTCGGTGCGCTCGGTCTGCTCCTTCATGTGGTAAATCTTCAGCGCGAGTATCGACAGGCGGTCGATGGCCCATGCCGGACTTTCGGTGTTGATGCGTGCGTCGGGCATCACCTTCACGTCCTTGTACTTGTCTCTCAGCCAGCTGTCAATCTGCTCCACGAGGTCGGTGCGGTCCTGATTGCTGCGGTCTATGCGGCGTTTCAGCAGCAGAGCCTCGGCTGGGTCAATCTGTGGGTCGCGTATGATATCTTCAAGATGCCACTGCACGGTGTCAATCCAGCACTTCATGTAAAGGCTGTTCTCTATCGTGCCCTCATCGTAAGGGTTGCTCACCTTGGTGTCAACATCGTCGGCCCGGTGATAATCGTTTATCGCCCGGCTGAAAATCTCGTTACAAAGTTCGGTAAATGCCATGTGCTTTTGTTTTAGTTAATACTCTACTGCTCTTGCGCCTGCACATCAACGGCACGTAAGGCCGGATTGCAGTGACGCCACCATATTAAATGCAAAGCTAATAAATTATTTTTAATCAGCCAACAAAACAGAATATTTTTCGTAACTTTGAACTTGTATTTGAATTTTAACGGCTGAAAGTCAGCCCGCCGCCACACGTGGAGGCGCATAAATTATTGTGTATATGAGAATTGTGATTGACGACAAGATTCCGTTCATACGCGACGCCATAAGCCGCATAACGCCAGACGCCGTGTATCTGAAGGGAAGCGAAATAGGGCCGGCCGACGTGCGCGATGCCGACGCCCTGATTGTCAGAACACGCACACGCTGCGACGAGGCCCTGCTCAAGGGCAGCAGCGTAAAGTTCGTGGCCACGGCCACAATAGGCTTCGACCACATCGACGCCGACTATATGAGCCGCGCCGGAATTGAGTGGATGAGCTGCCCGGGGTGCAACGCCTCGTCGGTGGAACAGTATCTGCACTCGGTGCTGATACTGCTGAAAAGACAGAAAGGCATGCGCCCCGAAAGCTCCACGATAGGCATCGTGGGATGCGGACACGTGGGCAGCAAGGTGGCAAAGATGGCCACCGGCATGGGCATGCGCGTGCTTGTGTGCGACCCTCCGCGGCAGGAGCGGGGCGACGCGGGCACATTTGTAACGATGAAGGACATTGAGGAGCAGTGCGACGTGATAACCTTTCACGTGCCGCTGACCAAGGACGGCCCCCACCCCACGATGCACATGGCCGACGCCGCATTCTTCAGCCGGCTCGTGCGCAAACCTGTCATAGTGAACACAAGCCGCGGAGCCGTGGCAGACAATGCCGCGCTGCTCGACGCCCTAATATATAATAAGGTGAGCGACGCCGTGATAGACACGTGGGAGAACGAGCCGCACATAAATCTTCAGCTCATGGACAGGGCATGGATAGCCACGCCGCACATTGCCGGATACAGCGCCGACGGAAAGGCCTGCGCCGACAATATGGTGATAAGCGGACTGTGCCGCCACTTCGGCATTAAAGTGCCGTGCAAGGTGGAGCCGCCGGAGCTGCCGGCCGGATTCGTTGCTGCCGACGATGCCGACGACCTGTGCCTTCAGCTCTACAATCCGCTCGACGACAGCGCACGACTGAAAGCCTCGCCCGAAAAGTTTGAAGAGCTGCGCGGCAACTATCCGCTCAGACGCGAGACGGCACCGCGGAACAGGGCATGAAAATGCCTTCAATGACACGGCACTGCACACTCCGGCAGACTTCACGCTGAAGGCCAAAATACCGTGTCTGACCACTCTAAAGGCACACTTATCAAGTCCACTTTACAAAAAGCCACCTTTTACGCTCCAAAAGGCCACCTTTTAGCTTCTAAAAGGCCACCTTTCGCAGGCTAAAAGGTGGCCTTTTGCAACACATTGTAAGACAGGCATTTATGAAGTCCCGCACAAGACAGCCTGTCAACCTGCGCTACACAATGTGACTGCTGTGTGCGCACAAAATCGACAAAACAAGTAAAAAAACATGAAAAAACGGTGTAAAAAGACAACAAAACCTGCACACTATTGCGGTATGTGTGCAATTTGCGTTGTATTTTTTGCGAAAATATTTGCACACTTGAATAAAAATTCGTTCCTTTGCACCGATTTTTGGAAATGAAATTAATTTATAAACTTATTTAAACATTACAATCATGTCAGAAATTGAATCAAAAGTAAAAGCTATTATCGTTGACAAACTTGGTGTTGATGAGGCAGAAGTAAAGCCTGAAGCAAGCTTCACAAACGACCTTGGTGCTGACTCACTGGATACAGTAGAGCTCATCATGGAATTCGAGAAAGAATTCAACATCTCTATTCCTGACGACAAGGCAGAAACAATCGCCACTGTAGGTGACGCTATCAACTACATCGAGGCTAACACCAAATAATAATTTCCGATAATTATTTAAATGGAATTAAAAAGAGTAGTAGTAACAGGACTGGGCGCTGTAACACCCCTTGGACTTTCAGTCGAGGAGACATGGAAGAACCTGCTGGCAGGAGTCAGCGGCGCAGCTCCTATTACACTGTTTGACAGCTCCATGTACAAGACTCAGTTTGCGTGCGAGGTCAAAGGCCTTAATGTAAACGACTGGATCGACCGCAAGGAAGCGCGCAAGCTCGACCGCTACACACAGCTGGCCCTGATAAGCGCAATGCAGGCCGTTAAAGACAGCGACATGGACCTGGAGACAGTAAACAAAAACCGCATCGGAGTAATCTTCGGCGTAGGCATCGGCGGTATCAAGACCTTCGAGGACGAAGTGTCTTACAACGCCCTGCACAAGGAGAACGGCCCTAAATACAACCCGTTCTTCATTCCTAAGATGATCAGCGACATCGCTGCCGGCCAGATATCAATCCACTACGGATTCCACGGTCCCAACTATGCCACTACATCTGCCTGCGCATCTTCGACAAACGCCATTGCCGACGCATTCAACCTGATTCGTCTGGGCAAGGCCGACATCATTGTCAGCGGAGGTGCCGAAGCAGCTATCTGCGGATGCGGAGTTGGCGGTTTCAACGCCATGCACGCCCTTTCTACACGCAACGACGATCCTCAGAAGGCATCACGCCCGTTCAGCGCAAGCCGTGACGGATTCGTAATGGCCGAAGGCGCAGGCTGCCTCATCCTCGAGGAGCTTGAGCACGCAAAGGCACGCGGAGCAAAGATCTACGCAGAAATGGTGGGCGAAGGCGAAAGCGCAGACGCATACCACATAACAGCATCTCACCCCGAAGGACTCGGAGCTAAGCTCGTTATGCAGGCTGCTCTCGACGACGCCGGCATGAAACCTGAGGACATAGACTATATCAACGTTCACGGAACATCAACTCATGTGGGCGACATTTCAGAGGCCAAGGCCATCAAGGAAGTGTTCGGAGATGCAGCTTACAAGCTCAACATCAGCTCTACAAAGTCAATGACAGGCCACCTGCTGGGAGCTGCCGGAGCCGTTGAGGCAATGGTAAGCGTATTGTCAATACAGAACGACATTGTTCCGCCTACAATCAACCACGAAGAAGATGACAAGGACGAAGAGATAGACTATAATCTCAATTTCACATTCAACAAGGCACAGAAGCGCACCGTGCGCGCCGCCATGAGCAACACGTTCGGATTCGGCGGACACAATGCCTGTGTTATCTTCAAGAAATATGATGATTAACAACTTTATTGATAAAATGAAGCTCCCTTTCCGCAAGGAAAAGGAGCTTTATTCTTCTTTATTCAACGTCATCGGTTTTTATCCTCACGACATCAGCCTGTACAAACTGGCACTGCTCCACAAGAGCATAGCCAAGCGCAACGAAAAGGGACGACCCGTAAACAACGAGCGTCTTGAATTTCTGGGCGACGCCATTCTCGACGCCATTGTGGGCGACATCGTGTTCAGACACTTTGAAGGCAAGCGCGAAGGATTTCTTACCAACACACGCAGCAAGATTGTGCAGCGAGAAACTCTCAACAAACTGGCTCAGGAGATTGGCATAAGCCAACTCATAAAGTCAAACGGACATTCCTCGTCACACAACAGCTACATGGACGGCAACGCCTTCGAGGCCCTCGTGGGAGCCATCTATCTCGACCGCGGATACGAGGCCTGCATGCGCTTCATGCAGAAACGTATCCTCTCACAGCTTATCAATCTCGACAAGGTGGCTTACAAGGAGGTTAACTTCAAGAGCAAACTCATTGAATGGTGCCAGAAAGACAGGGTGAAGCTCGACTTCAAGCTGATTGAACAGAAGCGCGACGAAAACAACAATCCGATATTCGTATATCAGACTCTTGTTGAAGGACTGGAAGGCGGTTCGGGCAAGGGCTACTCCAAGAAGGAGAGCCAGCAGATGGCATGTAAGCTCACTCTGCAGAGCCTGAGACGCAAACCGCAGTTTATCGACGCCGTGTTTGCAGCCAAAGCCGACCGCACAAAGATGGAGGAAGAACCTGTGGTGAACGTTCCGGACATTGAGCAAAAAGACGATTTCATAATCCTCAGCCACAGCGAAAAAGCTGACGACAATGTGCAGGAGAACGTCGCCGACAGCAACAAGAAACGTAATAAAGAAGAAAAAAAGAATGCGGCAAGCAGCACAGACTATGAATTTGACCTGTCTGACATCACTGCTACACCGCGACAAATGTCTAAAGAAGAAATAATAGCGGCAGCTGAAAAGGCCGCTTTCTCTGAATAAAGGCAAAAGAAGCGGCACCGGCCTGCGCAGGGCATGGTGCCGACGCTTCTTTCACCTTTTTGTATTTTTAAGCTACTGCGCTGTCTGTTTTATTTATCAGCCGTTTATTTTCAGTATATCGCACAGCTGCGCGAAGTCGTCTATTATAAACTCTGTGCCGCACGCCTCAAGCTCACTTCGGCTGCCGTTGCCATAGGTTACGCCCACGCCGCACACTCCGGCGCCGTGGCCCATCTCTATGTCGAACGTCGTGTCGCCCACCACAACGCACTCTTCAGGGCGCAGTCCGTGGTCGGTCATGGTGCGCACAACCATGTCGGGGGCAGGCTTTGCGTTGGGCACGTCGCCAGCGCCGAGCACGTAAGTGATGTATCCGCCGAGATTCATGTCGGCAACAAAGCCAAGCAGCGATGCCCTCGAGCGGCTGCTCGCCAGCGTTATCAGCCTGCCGCTGCGGTGTATGGCGTCAAGAGTCTCACGCACATGGGGAAACATTGTTACTGCCCCGGGGCGGTTGTTCTCCTTGAAAATCTCGCGGTAAACCTCGGCACAGCGGTCGCCCATAGCGTCGTCCATGTCGATTATCCTCGTGAATGTCTCCTTCAGGGGCAGTCCAATCATCGAGGCGCACTCGTCGTCGGTGCGCGCAGGCAGTCTGAGCCGACTTATGGTCTGCTGCATTGTGCTTACTATAAGGTTGCGCGAATTGCCTATAGTGCCGTCAAAATCAAATATTACGGCCTTTATTTTATCGCTCTGAAACTTTCTTTCGTCCATAAAAAACAATACTGTATATTGATTAAAAAATGATTACAATGAATTTTGCCGTGCATTTATCCGCCCTTCATTACGGCGCAAGCATAACGGACATGGCTGCATAACTGACAGCCGTGAGCATCAGCGCAGACTGGAATTGTCTGTCGGCACTACAGCCGCAACGGTCTTAAGCCGGGCATAAGCCACCGACATGAACATCAGTCCGCCGTAAGGATTGTCTGTGCCCCACGAGTTTTTACATATAAAATAGCGGTCGCCCTTCTTGTCGCGCGCCAGTCCTATCAGCTCCATGCAGTGGTCGTCGGTGGTGCGGAAAGTCTCAAACGCCGTCTGACGTTCCTCCTGCGACGCCATGTGTCGGTTGTCGCCGAGCCGCGCCACGCCTCGTTCAAACGAGAATCCGGGCTCGCTCACGTCGCCCTCCCAGCACACGCTGTGGCCGCGGCGCAGTGCCGTCTCTATGCGGCTCATCAGCGTGTCAATGGGCACGTTGTAGAATTTGTCGCCGCTGCGGTTGTCGGGCACGTCGAGCACGATGTTCTCATAAAACGGCTTATGCGTAAAACTTGTCAATGCCTGATACTCGTCGTCGCGGCATACGCTGCGCGCAAACTCCTGCGGAGTGTATTCCGCGCCGAGCATCCACACGTGCCACGGCACGGGGTTTATCTCGTCGTCAAACAGGTCGTCGGTGTTTCTCATCAGCGCCTCAAGTCCTGTCCGCCGCGTAACTGAGCTGCGGCACAGCACACTCAGCTTGCGGCAGAGCGCGTTGAAGTTGCAGTCGGAGCGGTAAGAGTCAAACGGCATAAGTCCCGTCTGCTGTATCAAGGCTATCAGGCGCGGCGCCGTTGCCCGTGTGGTGAATCCCGCCCGGCCTGCCGTAAGATAGCACCGCTCTGCCTGTTCGCGCAGCATGTTGCGCGCAACGTAGACAGCCGACAGGTTGACCGAGTCGCCCTTCATGAGGTGCTCGCTCTCTATTGTGGCCAGCATGGCATAAGCCCAGCACAGCGAACTGTTGCCCTGGTCTTTCACGGGTGTTATCTTGTTGATTGTCTCCACTCTGAACGCCTCCTTATCTTCACTCTTCCTGCTGCACGAAAGCAGCATGAACAGTACTGCCGACAGCAATATAATCTTGTTCATAAGCGCAAAGTTACTTAAAAACAACTATGCACGCAACCCTGCAACCATATTTTTTAACCTGCATCAGTCACGACAATTCTATATCATCTACAGACGCAAGCCATAAGACAGGCAACGGCATGCACATGATGACAACAGCAAAAACAGCGGAAAACAATCCCAAACAGCCATAATATCAGGCCAAACAAGGCTACAATATACGATTATCCACCCTTTCAGTATTATTTTGAACCACCATGAAGGGCATTATATCTACCTTTGAGCACTAAAAAATTATAATCAAATCAAAAATCTATCATGAAGCTAAAAGCATTATTATTATTTCTGTTTGTGCCGCTGATATGCAGCGCCACAGACATAAATGTAGACCCTTCTACGTTCAAGGCAACGTATGAAGGAGCAAAAGACGGTGACGTTCTGCTCATGGAAGAGGGAACATACACCGGAGACATCAATCTTCCAGACGGCAAGACTGTCACCCTGAAGGCTGCAGAAGAAGCCGAAGTGGTGTTCGGAGTAAAGTTCCGCGGAAGCGATGCGTCTGTAACCGGAGGCGGAATTATTATGGAGGGGCTCATTATCAAACCCAACGACAGCTACTTCATGGACCTCACCTATGGTGACATAAAGACCATCACACTGCGCAACTGCGACCTGTCGGCCATCAACAGATGCTTCCTGCGCACCAACAACGAGGGGCATGTGATAGACAAGATTGAGATGGACAGATGTATAATACACGACTGCGGCGACGGAGGATACAACTTTATCTACCCGAAACACGGCGTAAGAGAGGTGAGCGTAACCAACTCAACACTATATAACTATAAAGGCGGAGAGAGCTTCTTCTCGCCCAACTCAATGAATGTAGACATCGACATGCTGTTCACATTCAGCAACAACACAGTCTACAAATGGTCGAAAGCATCAAAATATGCCATCTGCAACACTGGAAACAAAGTGGGACTGTTCTCTGAATACACATTCAGAAACAACATTATATACAAAGCCGGCGTTGACGGACAGACGCCAAACATACTAAACACCACGGGCGGATATCTGCTGGCAGAGAAAAACCTGATAGCCGACTACGGAACATACAACCAGGCAAGCGCGGCCGACACAGAGATTTCGGACTATACGCTGGCCGACTTCGGACTGACGAACATACCTTTTCCTGACCCTGAAAACGGCGATTTCAGCATAACCTCAGAGTCGCCCATGGCTACGGCAGCTACAGACGGAGGCCCGATAGGCGACCCGAGATGGCTGAAGAACCTCACAAATGCCGTACACATGAACGTTACCAACAGCCCGGAAAACGCCGGAACAGTAACTCCGGCAAAGGCTGACTATGAGGCCGGAAGCGAAGTTACGATAACGGCAACGCCCAACTACGGATTCAGATTCAAGCAGTGGCAGGACAAAGACGGACAGATACTGTCGACAGAGAACCCATACACGTTCAACATTGAGAAGGACATGGACATCACTGCCGTGTATTCTTCGGTTGAGACATACACCCTCAACATAAACAAAAGCGGCGACGGAGCCAAATGGGGCAACGTGTCGCTCACGCCGGAACCCGTTGACGGTAAGTATGAAAGCGGAACAAGCGTTACGATGAAGGTGGTGCCAAACTCTGTAACGTCTTTCCTCTACTGGAACGACGGCAGCAGCGACGCACAGAAGACTGTGGTGATGAACGGCGACAAGACGTTTACGGCTACGTTCGACGTGGTTCCGTTCATCGTAGGATGGGACTTCAGCGTAAGCGAGCCGCGCGGAAACCGCCCCGGCGACTACAGCTTCACGACAGACAACACAGGCAACCTTCAGCTGTATGAAGGCGACGGAAAGACAACCAACTGGGGCGCAAGCACACGCACCTTCGGCGGCATTGAGCGCAACTGCATACGCCGCTACACCGAAAGGGCCAACATGGACAACCCACGCTACCTTGTGGCTAAGTTTGTAGTGGACGGATATAAAAACATCAAGGTGCACTCACTGGCGGCTCTCGACAACGCCTGCGTGCACAAGATACAGAAGATGCAATACTCTACCGACGGCGTAAACTACACCGACCTCAGCTCTATTGACATGGGAAACGGCACCGAGAGCAGCCAGTGGATGGTGCTTGAGGGCACACTGCCCGAAGGTCTCAGCGGACAGGTGTATGTGCGCTGGATAGGCGACACCGAAAGCGGACTGGCCGGCGAGCCGTCGGACAGCGACACAGAGGGATTCTATCTTGCCGACATAGTTGTATATGCCGACAACGAACAGAAGGACGACCATGAGGCACCGAAGCTTGTTGCCACATCGCCCGAGGCCGGCTCTGACGTTGCCTCAGCATCAGGCAACGTGGTGCTCCACTTCAACGAGAAGGTGAAAGCAGGCTCAGGCGACGTAACGATAAACGGAAAGGCCATGACACCTGTATTCGGAAGCAAGACAGCCACTTATGCCTATGCCGACATGGGATACGGCACTGAGTGTGAGGTGGTTGTACCCAAGGGCGCACTGACCGACCTCAACGGCAACGCCTTTGAAGGCACGACATTCAAGTTTACCACAATGCAGCGCCCGCAACCCGAGAAGAAAGTGTTCGACGCCGTGGTGGCTGCCGACGGCTCGGGCGACTTCACTTCGGTTCAGGAGGCCATCGACGCCGCTCCTGACAACAGCAGCGTGCCTTACCTCATATTTGTTGAGAACGGAGAGTATGACGAACTCGTGCTGATACCTGAGAGCAAGCCTTTCATACACCTTATAGGACAGGACAAGGAGAAGACCGTGATAAAGCATACCATCAACAACGGAGGAAGCTCTGACGTAGGATACGAATGGTCTACGAACAATCCGCAGTCAGACAACTACGGCTACAGCAGCGTGGTTGAGGTGAATGCAAGCGACTTCTACACTGAGAACATAACCTTCTATAACAGCTGGGGCGTTGACAACCAGTCGGGACCGATGGGTCTGGCCATGTATTCGCGCAACGACCGCATGACGTTCTACAACTGCAAGTTCCGCTCTTATCAGGACACATGGCAGACTTCTTCAAGAAACATGGCCGACCGCCACTACGTGAAAGACTGCTGGATTGAGGGTGCGGTAGACTACTTCTACGGCGGAGGCGACGTCCTGCTCGAAGGCTGCACGCTATACAACGTCAGAAGCGGATCAGTAATCGTGGCACCATGCCATAAGGAAGGAACAAAGTTCGGATACGTATTCAGCAACTGCACCATAGACGGCAACGAGCTTGCCAACGACAACAAGACGGCGCTGGGACGCCCGTGGCACAACGCTCCAAAGACCGTATGGCTCAACACTACGATGAAGATAGGCATAAAGCCTGAGGGCTGGAACAACATGGGAGCCATTCCGGCTCTGTTTGCCGAATACAACAGCATGGATGCCGACGGCAATCCTGTTGACCTGAGCAACAGACGCACCGAATATGAATATACTGACGGCGACACCGGACAGAAGGTTACGGGCACATGCAAGGCTACACTTACCGACGAGGAGGCTGCCGCATACACATACGAGGCCATAACAAGAGGCACTGACGGATGGAACCCGCGCAAGCTGATGGAGGCCGTGAGCGCTCCTGCCAACATGAGATACGACGCGGCAAGCAGCACGCTGAGCTGGGACGAGTCGGCATATGCTATATGCTACGTGGTAACTGACGCCGACGACAAGGTGGTAAGCATATCTACAGACACAAGCTTCAAGCCTGCCGAAGGCACCTGCGGCAAATTCACCGTAAAGGCTGTCAACGAATACGGAAGCCTGAGCGAAGGCACTACATACGAGACCACTACAGGCATCAACGGAGCCGGAAGCGAGACAACCGTTAAGGAAGACATATACAACACATCGGGAATGAAGCTCGGATCGGCCGTAAAGGGCATCAACATCATACGCCGACAGATGGGCGACGGCACCGTGAAGGTGATAAAGATAATGAAATAACGCACTGAGCGCCGTAATAAAGCTGCGCCTATACTAAAACGGCCGGGGCATATCATCAATGAGATATGCTCCGGCTGTTTTTATTATCTTGACTTATGCATAACAAGGCTTTGACGTATCGTCAGTCTGATACTCCGGCAAGAACGGCACGCCTGCACGACGCATGATGCAGGGCCACTCGGACGCAGCGGCTAACCAGCTGATTATCAGTATGATAAGGACGACTTTACAAAATGGTCTTTTAGCCGCCAAAAGGATACCTTTTACGATGCAAAAGGGCACATATTGCACGCTGAAAGGCCACCTTTTATCTCATCGGGACAATTATGCTTTCAGCCGCAAGCATCAATCTGCCTGTAAGATTAAGACAGATGCGGCACTATGCCCTATCGGATTTTATAAGACCGGGGCATGCAACACGCCTTTCAGCCAGACGCTACGGCTCTGCCGTCTCGCCCCTCTTCATATATTCGGTAGGGCTGCAGCCCATTGTCTTCTTGAAGCAGCGGCTGAAGTATTTCGGGTCGGAGAATCCGCACTTGTAGGCCACCTCCGATATGCTCACGCCCGGATCTTTCATTAAAGCAAGAGCCTTCTTAATGCGTATCTCCTGTATAAAGTTGTTGGGCGACGAACCAAAAACCTTCTTCACCCTTATATAGAGCACAGTGCGGCTCATGCCCATGGCCTTGCAGAAGTCGTCTATCGACAGGTCAGAGTTAGCTATATTGTCATTGATAAATCCCATGGCCTTGTTTCTGAACAGGCTGTCAGTGGTTTCGGCGGCTGTTTCCTCACCTTCAGCCACGTCCATGTCGCGCCTTTCTGTCAGAAGCTCATGCACCTTGTTCTTAAGATATTCAATCTTCTCATTAGTAACCGTGGTTATCTCGTTCACCTCCTTGCGCAGCCGGCTGATATATCTTGCCACCTTATATATAACTATCAGGGCTGCAAGCAGCGCCCCGCCAAACAGCATCCATGCCAGGGGCGTCTCCGTAAGTTCCGGGGTACGGTGTATCGTAACGGTACGTTCATTGTCAGTCCAGATGCCGTCGCCGTTGGTTGAGCGCAGCCTGAAGGTGTGCGTTCCCGGCGGAATGCCCGCATAGCTTACCGAATGCGACTTGGTGTATATCCACTCGCCATCCACTCCGTCCATGCGGTAGGCATACCATATATCCTCATTCTTATTATAGTCGAGCGCCGAAAACTCTATCGTAAAGTTCTTCTTGTCGGCCGGAAGCTCAACATAGTCGTCGCATCCGAACACAATACGCGGCACAAAATTGCTCTTGCCTACGTCAGACGGGCTGAAACCGAACACGCCCTGAGTGGTTCCGAAAAGCATGTAGCCGTTGTCAAGACACAGCGGCATGGTCTCCATGAAGGCAATACCCTCCCTGAAGAAGCCTCTCATATAGTTAATCATAACATCGCGGTTAGTGTCAAACAGCGTCAGACCGGCCTCTGACACTATCCACAGCTTGTCGCCACGCCATGCTGCCAACGACACATTGACATCCGAGGCAAGACCCTGAGCCGTGGTATAAGCCTTGAAGCGTATGTTGTTGCTCAGCAGGTTGCGCGACAGAATCTTGTTGGTTCCGCCGCCATAAGTGGCCACATAAATCCTGCCTCTGCCGTCGCGTGCCAGCGCCATCACCTCATTGTTACTCAGGCTCGACGGGTCATGAGGGTTTCTCACGTTGCGCCAGAATTTCAGCCGGCGCAGCGGCTTGCCGTCAATCATGCACGTATACAGCCCGCTGCCGGTTCCGGCAAGCATCACTCCGCTACGTGTTATCATCAGACACCTCACCTTGAGCGCCCCGCGCGGATAGACGGAAAGCACATTGTCCTTATTGATAAAGCGCGGCATGTCGGCCTCCGGCCTCTCCACCACATTCAGTCCGCCGCCATAGGTGCCTATCCACAGGCGTCCGTATCTGTCCTCAGCCATGGCATACACAGAATTGCAGTTAATGCCAAAAGGCTTTCCGCCGCCGCTGACATAGCGGTCGAGCACCCATCCCTGCCCTTTTCTGCGCAGCCTGAACAGCCCGCCGGGCTTGGTGCCGAGCCATATCTGCCCGTGGCGGTCTTCATAAATACAATACACGTTATGGCCGAATACAGCCGCAGCAGGCGTAATCCTTCCGTCGGCAGACAGATATCTGACATTGCCCAGGTTGCGGTCGACAATCCTCACAAAGCCGTTCTTGTCGGCAATCCACACCCGTCCGGACCTGTCCTGATGCAAGGCTCTGACCACTTCTTCTCCAAAATTGCTGAACTTCGTGTTCTTCAGAGGCTCCTTCACAAACGTAACCCTGTCTATGCCGCGGTTGGTGCGCACCCAATAGCCTCCCTGCCTGTCCTCGCACATCACCCTTGTCTCCAGGCCTTCATACTCTTTCAGAGAAGATATGCGCCTCATCACATTCTCGTCGGCCACATAATATGAGCCTCCGGGCAGATTCTTGCCCCTGTAAACCTCAAACTTGCCCGTCTTGCGGTTGAATACATAATACTTGCATCCCGCCAGGTTGAGGGTCCGGTGTCCCGACATGCAGAGTATATTATTGTCTGGCAACTCCCAAATCTGGTCAATACGGTTCGACTCAAGAGGACAGCCGTCGCCGGGCTGAGCCTTGTAATTGACAAAGCTATAGCCGTCGTAACGGCTCAGTCCGTCGCGCGAGCTCAGCCATATATACCCCTCACGGTCCTGAATAATACACGTAACAATGTTGTGGTCGAGCCCGTCGTCATTGTCAAAATGTACAATACGCACGTCGGAAGCCGCACACAATAACGTCATAAACAAAAAACAAAAGATTGCCAGACTTGCTTTTCTCATAATATCATTATTCTACTGCAAAAGTAAGAAAAAAACATAAAATCCCCGTTTACGTCGTGACAAAAAGACTATTTTGAACCTTTTTAAAATATTTGTCCACCATAAGCATTGCTACAAACAATACCTTTGCATCGAACAAACAATCTATTTTAAAATCTATCAATAATGAAAAAACTATTAACAATCATCACAACGCTGGCAATGGCGCTCGGCTCTTATGCCGGAGAACCGCTGGAGCTATGGTACGACAAGCCTGCCGGCAACTGGAACGAAGCCCTGCCGCTCGGCAACGGACGCATAGCGGCAATGGTATACGGCAATCCCGTATGCGAGGAATATCAGCTCAACGAGGAGACTATATCAAAAGGCTCGCCATACAAAAACTACAACGCTGAGACACCTAAGTATATTGATAACCTGCGACAGCTGGTATTCAGCGGCAAGAGCGACGAGGCACAGGCGCTGGCCGAGACACAAATTCTGGCCGACAGAGACTACGGATTCGGTGCATCATACCAGCCGGCAGGAAACCTGCGCATCGAATACGACGGCCATAAAGACTACTCTTCACTGCGCAGACAGCTCAGCATAGACAACGCCGTGTCGACAGTAACCTACAGAGTGGGCGACGTAAATTACACGGAAGAGGCCTTCACGTCGTTCACCGACCAGATGCTCATCATCAGAGTCACGGCATCAAAGAAGGGCGCAATAAACCTGAAAGCAAGCCTGTTTTATCCTGACGGCGTGAAAGTTGACCGCTCTGTAAGAGGAAACACACTCGCGCTGAGCGGAACCACGGCAAAAGCCGCAAACAACGTACCCGGAAAACTGAACTTCATAGTCAATGCAAAAATTGACAACGAAGGCGGTGCAATGACACAGAACGACACCGCACTGATTGTGAAAGACGCCGACGCCGTAACCTTCCACATAGCCATGGCAACCAACTTTGTGAACTATAAGGATATCTCGGCCGACCCTCAGAAGCGTATTGACGAATATATGAAGAATGCCGGACGCGACTATGAGACGGCAAAAGCTGAACATATAGAATACTATAAGGAACAGTTTGACAGAGTAAGCCTTGACCTCGGAAAGAACAGCAACCCGTCGAAGACTACAGACAAACGCATTGAAGACTTTGCTGAAGGCAACGACACACAGCTCGTAGAACTGTATTTCCAGTTCGGAAGATACCTGCTTATATGTTCATCACAGCCTGGATGCCAGCCCGCCAACCTGCAAGGCAAGTGGAACGGCAGCACAAACCCTGCATGGAAATGCCGTTATACGGTGAACATTAACACAGAGATGAACTACTGGCCGGCCGAATCGACAAACTTGCCGGAACTTCACGAGCCGCTGATAAAGATGATAAAGGAACTCAGCGAGATAGGAGCCGAAACGGCAAAGAACATGTACGGATGCAACGGATGGATGCTTCATCACAACACAGACTTGTGGAGAATGACAGGAGCCGTGGACAAAGCCTACAGCGGAGTGTGGCCAACGGCCAACGCATGGTTCTGCCAGCACTTATGGAACAGATATCTTTACAGCGGAGACACCGACTATCTGAAAGAGGTTTATCCGCTAATGAAAGGAGCGTCAGAGTTCTTCCTCGACTTCATGGTAGAGGATCCCCGCGACAAATTCATGGTTGTCTGCCCGTCGGTTTCACCCGAAAACTCACCAAAAGCATATAAAGGACAGAATATCTTTGCGGGTATAACCATGGACAACGAACTCGTAAGCGACCTGCTGACCAACACCGCAAGGGCTGCCGAGACGCTTGCCACTGACGAAGACTTCGCAAAATCGCTGCTGAGCCTGCGCGACAAGATGCTGCCACTGCGCATAGGACAATACGGACAGCTGCAGGAATGGCGCGACGACTGGGACAACCCTGACGACCATCACCGCCACGTGTCGCACCTGTGGGCACTGTATCCCGGCACGGCAATATCTCCCTACCGCACACCGGCTGCGTTCAGAGCATCAAAGGTGTCGCTGATGTACCGCGGAGACGAGTCGACAGGATGGAGCATGGGATGGAAAGTTTGTCTTTGGGCAAGATGTCTTGACGGCAAGCATGCTTACAAGCTGATTAAAGACCAGCTGTCGCTTGTGCCGGCAGACAGGACCGAAGGACAGGACGGAGGCACTTATCCAAACATGTTCGATGCACATCCGCCATTCCAGATTGACGGCAACTTCGGCTGTACGGCGGGCATTGCAGAGATGCTTATGCAAAGCCACGACGGCTTTATAAACCTCATGCCGGCTGTTCCTGACGAATGGGCCGACGGCGAAATTAAGGGTCTGAGAGCCATAGGCGGCTTCGTGCTTGAGGACATGGTGTGGAAAGACGGCAAGCTGATGAGTGCCCGTCTGCGCTCAACGCTCGGCGGAAACCTCAGACTAAGGGTACCCGTAAAGATCAAGTCGGACACACATGAGGTGAAAGAGGCTGAAGGAGAAAATCCCAATCCGCTGTTCTACACCTACTCTATGCCTGTAAAGAAGATATCAGGAGACGAATATGTTGACGTTGACAACTCGAGCGTGAACAACAGGCTGCCCGAGACTTGGCTCTATGACATAGAGACCAAGGCTGGAGACGTGGTCTACATAACAAACGAAAGCTCGGCTTCGGGCATTGACCAGACGTTGACCGACAATGGCAGCAACGGCAGTATATACGACATTTCGGGCAGAAAGGTTGACAGTCCGGAGCGTGGAATATTCATAAAAAACGGCAAGGCTTTTATTAAAAAGATAGCGGAGCTATAAATCACAGCAAGACATCCGAACTTGCTTCACCATTAATTCTGTTAAATTAAGCAAGAGAGGCTGTCGCGGGTGTAATCCCTGACAGCCTCTTCTGTTTATTTGTTGCGCCAGCACGGCAGCCATGTGCCGCAGCCTGACAACAAGACGTATGCCTACATGATATCGTCCTTGAACGTTATCTGAGGGCTGTTCATCATGTAGCAGTCGTCGCTGCTGCCCTCAATACGCCTAATCTGAGTGACCGTCCACGACTTTCTGTCCTTGTTCCATACCAGCAGTGCAGAGTATTTGTTATCGGTTCTGCCGCACTGATACTTTATCCTTACGCTGCCGTTTATCTGTATCTGTGCGTCATAGATGAAGTCGTTGTCGATGTAGTTGCCCCTGTTGTACGACAAGGTTATGCAGCCGTAGCCCAGCTTCACGTTGCCGTAGCCGTCGTCGTATGACTGCTTGAAGTAGAAGTTCAGGGGCACGGGCCTCACCTCATTGCCCGTAGAGAACATGCCGTAATAGCGTGTGTCTATGGGATTCAGCTTATAGATGGCGGTGTTGGTCATAAGTTTGTATGACTGCGAACGCACCTCAACGCTTCCGCAGAGATGGTAAGTGGAGGCACGGCCTGTGGGGCCGATATGTATTTCAGAGTAGTGAATCTGCCTGACATCGGTGCCGAGCGGTATGCTGTAAAGGCCGACGCAGGTGTCAGAGTGCTTCACCACGGCTACGATTCCCTCGCTGACGTATCCCGGTCCTTCCATGGTTATAAATCCGTGATACGTGGCATTGGAATATCTGTATGACTTAATAATCGAGTTGAACTTTATCATCAGTCCGCCGTCGCCTATCCATCTGCCTGTCAGCGTGCCGCTGCTTGCCTTCGGCAGCATTATGTTTCCGTCGGCGTCAGTCTCGGGCTTATATGCCGGTGGGCCGTCGGTGGGCAGTGTGGTCTGCCCGGGCTGCCTTACGAACACCAGCTTGTCGGGACCTATGCTCTTGTCGAAGGTGCCAAGGCCTGTGAACCACAGCGTGCCGTCGGCTGCAATGTTCATAGTGCAGGTGCCGGTCTTGCCCATGTCGCTTGCCCACTTAACCCTGTAGCCGCCCTGCACGGGCTCGGGGTCGGTCAGCATCAGAGTTTCGGTGTTGCTGATAAGTATCTTGCTGCGATACTTGATGAAGCCCGTGGATTTCTTTCCGGCAAAATAGCGTGAGGGCTTCTTCATGAAGTCTGAAAGCAAAAGACTGAAGTTGTGGGGGGCGCCCTTGACGAATGTCTGCGAAAAATCGGGCACGGCGGGCTCCTTTATGTTTATCTCCATGTAGCCTTAGCGGGTTAGCCCGTCCACCTTGTCGGCTGCCTCATACACTCCGCAGGGCTCCTGCACCTGCGCTCCTGCCGCAAACACACACGCCACCTGCAGCATAACGTTGATCAACGTTGTCCTGATTGTCATTCTCATTTCTTCAATTAATATTTATATCTGAATATTAGCGATTGCTCCGTATGCATCGTTTTCAGCCGAAATATGCCTTCAGCTGTGCTGCCAAAGACGACAGTTCCTCGGGATTGCCGTTGCCGTAGCGCTTCCATATCTTGCGGCATTCTTCGGCAAACTGCGACGGTTCCGCATCCTTGCGGTTAAGATACGGGTCTAATGTCTGGAACGTTTCCATCACCTCAACCACCGTGTCGGCCTTCATGCCCATGAGCTTTGCCAGCTCGGCTATCTCGGGCGTGTTGCGCACCATAGTAGCGGGCGTAAGGCGGAAGTAAAGGTCGAGGATAATGATCAGCATCATCGGCATGATGCCTCCGCATGAGGGCACAGGTCTGAAGTCGCTCTCAAACGACTCGTTGACGGCCACTCCCTCATAAAACGCCGCCGCGTTGCTGAATCCCGCCATGCTGCGCAGCTTCTTAATGTCGCGCGACAGGCGCCTCGGATTTTCGCCGTATGTGGCCCAAAGGCGCTCAAGATGCGGCGTGCCGGCACGGCGCAGGCGGAACATCTGTTCGTAAAGATAATGAGGAGGTATGTGCAGCTCAAGACTAAGTTCCACCATTCCGCGCGAATAGAGGGGCTTTATGCCTGCGGGCTTACGCTGATAGAGCTGCATGAGCAGCAGCCAGTATTCATCAGACCATAATGGATGACTCATAGTTTATGCTAATTATTATATGTAAGGTATGTTGCTGCAAAAATATAATTTTTTTCTGAAAAGAGGTAATTTCGAGCCGTTTATTTTACACCTTTAAACGCCCAATGACGCTGAAAGGCAGTGATATGGCATGATTTTTGAACATTGACGACACGGCTGTATGAATGGTTCTGAAAAGACAGGCAAAAGGTTTCGGAGAGCGGTCTGCAACACACTGATTGTCAGCACGTTACATACAACCATGCAAAAGGACGCCTTTTACACGCCGAAAGGCCGTGTTTTGCGCGCCGATTTGCGGCCTTTTGCAGCACGAAATGCCGCCTTTTGCAAGACGGTTAAATCAGGCTCCACAGCCATGCAGCCGCCGCAGTCACGTCGCAAAGACGTGCGCGCGTGTTAAGAATATTAAAAATCTTATCGTATTACAAAAGTTTAGACTAAATTTGCAACTTAAAAATACCTCTTAGAAGATGAGCATAACAAGCATAATTGGCAAGTTCTTTCTGCCGCGGCAGAAGGAACTTGAGCGGCACATCAACGAGGCCGGAGCACTTCAGAACGAGGTGCTGGCATATCTGACGGGCCGTGCCAAAGACACCGAATACGGCAGAAAGCACATATTCGGCAATATGAAATCATACGAAGATTTCGCGGCCAACGTTCCGCTGAACACTTATGAGGAGCTGAAGAACGACATCGACCGCATGCGCCACGGCGAGAGCGACGTGCTGTGGCCGGGAACGGTTAAGTGGTATGCCAAGTCGTCGGGAACGACCAACGACAAGAGCAAGTTTATACCCGTGAGTCACGACGGACTGCAGAACATCCACTACCAGGGCGGCAAGGACGCCGTGGCACTGTATCTGCGCAACAACCCGAAGAGCCGGCTGTTCGACGGCAAAAGCCTTATACTGGGCGGAAGCCACTCGCCCAACTATAACCTGCGCAACAGTCTGGTGGGCGACCTGAGCGCCATACTGATTGAGAACATCAACCCGCTGGCCAACATGGTCAGAGTGCCGTGCAAGCAGACGGCACTGCTGTCTGACTTTGAGGTGAAGCGCGACCGCATAGCCCGCGAGACGATGAACAAGAACGTAACCAACCTTAGCGGAGTGCCCTCATGGATGCTCTCTGTGCTTACAAGGGTGATGGAGCTTTCGGGCAAGACTCATCTCGAGGAGGTGTGGCCAAACCTTGAAGTTTTCTTCCACGGAGGTGTGGCATTCACGCCTTACCGCAAGCAGTATCAGGAGCTTATAACGTCGCCCAATATGCACTATATGGAGACCTACAACGCGAGCGAGGGCTTCTTCGGACTGCAGAACGACCCCGCAGACCCGGCGATGATGCTAATGCTCGACTACGGAGTGTTCTACGAGTTCATACCGATGGACGAGTTTGGGTCTGACAATCCTACCGTAGTGCCTGTTACGGGCGTAAAGACAGGCGTCAACTATGCCATGGTAATATCTACATCATGCGGACTGTGGCGCTACATCATTGGCGACACGGTGAAGTTTACGTCGACAAATCCCTACAAGTTTATAATCACCGGACGCACCAAGAGCTTTATCAACGCCTTCGGCGAGGAGCTTATCGTAGACAACGCCGAGAAGGGCCTGGCCTACGCATGCCGCGAGACGGGTGCCGAGGTGCTCGAATATACGGCGGCGCCAGTGTTCATGGACGGACACGCCAAATGCCGCCACCAGTGGCTCATAGAGTTTGCCAAGGAGCCTGACGACCTGAACCGCTTCACCGCCCTGCTCGACAAGAAACTTCAGGAGGTGAACAGCGACTACGAGGCTAAGCGCTACAAGGACATAACCCTGCAGCACCTCGAGATTGTGAAGGCGCGCACGAGTCTGTTTAACGACTGGCTCAAATCGAAGGGCAAGCTCGGCGGACAGCACAAGGTGCCACGACTGAGCAACAGCCGCGACATAATAGAGCAGATGCTCCGACTTAACAACGAAAGCGATGAACACTGACATACAGCGCAACAGCAGCAGACGCAGCCAACATAACGGCGGCGCACACGCCACGAAGATACACCACAGGACAGCACGCATGAGAAAAGGCGCACTGGCCCTGATGATGATGCTAATGGCCGTGATAATAGCGTCGTGCGCCAGAATGGGACAGCCCGACGGCGGATGGTATGACGAAACGCCGCCGAGGATAACGGGCAGCTCGCCTGCCGACCAGAGCACTGATGTCAAGACGAGGAAGATAACCATCGACTTCGACGAATATATTAAGGTGGACAACCCCACCGAAAAGGTGGTTATATCGCCTCCGCAGATAGAGACGCCCGAGATTAAGGCAGCGGGAAAGCGTATTGTGGTGGAGATTAAGGATTCGCTGAAGCCCAACACCACATACACCGTTGACTTCTCTGACGCCATAAGCGACAACAACGAGAACAATCCGCTGGGCAACTACACCTACACATTCTCTACGGGCGACCACATCGACACGCTCGAAGTGGCAGGATACGTGCTCAATGCCGAGAACCTTGAGCCGATAAAAGGAATACTCGTGGGCCTTTACAGCAATCTCAGCGACACGGCGTTCACCACGACTCCTATGCTGAGAGTGTCGAGAACCGACAGCCGCGGCAAGTTTATCATCAAGGGTATAGCGTCCGGCAAATACCGCATCTACGCGCTTGCCGACGCCGACAACAACTATGTTTTCAACCAGAAGAGCGAGCAAATAGCCTTTAACCACGACATAATTGTGCCTTCGTTCAAGCCCGACATAAGGCAGGACACCGTATGGCGCGACTCGCTGCGCATCGACTCTATACGCCGAGTGCCCTACACTCACTTCCTGCCCGACGACATCGTGCTGCGCGCCTTCACCGAGGAGCAGACCGACCGCTACCTGCTGAAAACCGAAAGGGCACAGGCAAACCGCTTTACATTCTACTTCAGCTACGGCAACAAGCAGCTGCCTGAGATCAAGGGCCTAAACTTCAACGAGAAGGATGCCTTCATCATAGAGGCGAACGAGAAGCAGGACACCATATCTTACTGGATAAAGGACACCACGCTCGTAAACCAAGACACGCTGAGGATGCAGCTGAAATATCTCGCCACCGACACGCTTGGCACGCTGCAGATGCAGACCGACACACTAGAGATGCTGTCGAAAGAGCCTTACGAGAAGCGGCTGAAGGCGCAGAAGGAGAAATATGAAGAATGGCAGAAGGAACAGGAGAAGGCCAAGAAGCGGGGCAAGCCATACGAGACGGTGATGCCTGCCGAGGCGCTCGAGCCTAAATACAATGTGCAGTCGGAGCCTGCGCCCGACCAGAACATATCCATCGAGATGCCCACGCCGCTGCAGAAGCTCGACACGGCGTGCATACATCTCTACTCAAAACACGACACGCTGTGGTATAACTCGCCCTTCGTGCTGCGGCAGAAAGCGGGCACAAGCCGGATATACGAGCTGCTGGGAGAATGGCGGCCTGGCACTGAATACAGTCTGGAAATAGACACCCTGGCCTTCACCGACATCTACGGCAAGACCTCGGCACCGTATAAGACGGGCTTTAAGATAAAGACCGACGACGAGTTTGCCACGCTGATGTTCAATCTTACGGGCATGGCCGACACCACCGTGGTGGTGCAGATGCTCAACAACTCTGACGCCGTGGTGAAGGAAACGACGACAACCGACGGCAACGCCATGTTCTTCTACGTAACGCCGGGCACATATTATGTCAGGATGTTCATCGACTCTAATAAGAACGGAAAATGGGACACGGGCGACTATACTGCCGACCGACAGGCCGAAACGACATATTACTATCCCGAAAAGATAGAATGTAAGGCAAAATGGGACCTTAACCTAACATGGAACCCAACGGGCAGAAGCACCGAAAGGCAAAAGCCCATGGAGATAACAAAGCAGAAACCTGAAAAAGAAAAGACCATAAAGAAGCGCAACGCCGACCGCGCCAAGAGCCTGGGCATACCTTACCCGGGCGACTGAAAGCCGGAGGCAGCCGGACACAAGGCCGGAGACTGAGGCTGCGCTCAACACAAATATAACTGAAATAAAAAAGGAGGTATCATGAAAAATCTAAGAACACTCACACTGGCAATAATGCTTGTTGCTGCGGCTATGACGGGCATGGCACAGTGTAACTTCAGAAACACAGCATTCAAGTCGGGCGAGTTCTTGTCATATAACCTGTATTACAACTGGAAGTTTGTATGGGTTAAGGTTGGCACAGCATCGATGTCGGTGGTTCAGAGCAAGTATAACGGCAAACAGGCCTATCGCGCAAGCCTCACCACAAGGGGCAACAGCAAGATGGACAAGATGTTTGTGATGCGCGACACACTGCTCTGCTACTCAACAACCGACCTTGCTCCGCTCTACTACCGCAAGGGAGCGCTCGAGGGCAAGAGATACACCGTAGACCAGGTGTGGTACAGCTATCCGGGCGGAAGCTGCAAGATAACACAGAGCCGACTGCACAAGGACGGCAAGGTGGAGAAGCGCACGGTGAGTCCGGGCGAGTGTGTCTACGACATGATGAACATATTCCTCAGAGCGCGCAGCTTCAATCCGGCAAACTGGAAGAAGGGTTACGTTGTAAACTTCCCCATAGCCGACGGCAACGGACTTAACCCCGCGAAGCTGAAGTTCCTCGGACGCAAGACCGTGAAGGCCGACAACGGCGTGAAATACCGCTGTCTTGAACTGTCGTACACAGAGAAAGACAAGGGCAAATGGCGTGAGATTGCACGTTTCTTTGTAACCGACGACTCTAACCACATACCTGTAAGGCTCGATATGTTCTTGAAGTTCGGTTCGGCAAAGGCCTTCCTCACCAGCATGAGAGGCACGCGCAACAAGATTACTTCTATCACAAAATAAATGCCGAAGGCGGCCTTCTTTGCCCGAAATCGTGGCATAAGACCGCTTTACATGGTCTTACACACAAGCAGCAACAATGCTCAAAACAATGACAAACAAGGCTGCAGCCGCGGCATTATGCCTTATCTGCAGCATAGCCACACCGGCAAATGCCAACGGCAACGGCATCATCGGCAATACTGCCGACGCCCAGGCGCAGGCACAACGGCAGCAATACGGCAGACAGCCGAAACTGAAAGCCGTTGAAAGCCTCATCAAAGGCAAGGACGCCGAGATAGGCGTGGCATGGATGGAGGGCAACGCCATGTACAGCGTAAACAACGAAAGGCTGTATCCGCTGATGAGTGTCTGCAAGCTACACGTGGCAATAGCCCTGCTGAGAGGCATGGAGCGCAGGGGCGCGGCGGTGGACACGACGCTCAATATAACGCCGGAGCAGATGCGCAAGGACACATACAGTCCGCTGCTGAAGCTGCATCCCGACGGCAGATTCAGCATAACGCTAAGGCAGCTGATACACTACGCCATAGCCGAGAGCGACAACAACGCCGCCGACATACTTACGGCAATGGCAGGAGGAATAGACAGCGTTGACCGCGAGATACACGCCATGGACATCAAAGGCTGCCATCTGGCCGAAACAGAGGCATCGATGCACGACGCGCCGATAAACAGCTATGCCAACTGGAGCAAGCCAGAGTCGGTGGTGTGGCTGCTCCGAAAGCTGTACGACGGCCGGCTGCTCAGCGGCGAATACGACCGGTGCATAAAGCAGGCACTGGCAGCCACGACAACAGGCGCGGACAGAATAAAGGCCGGTCTGGGCCAAGGAATGACGCTGGCTCACAAGACCGGCACTGGATTCCGCATGGCCGATGGCACCAAGACTGCCGACAACGATGCCGGAGTGGTGACTACATCCGACGGCAGACAGGTGATAATGGCAATAATGATAAAAGACTCAAAGATGAGCGACGCCGACAACGCGCGCCTCATGGCTGAGATAACAAGGATAATTATGGGTGATGAACGGCAGTGAGCGGACGCCCGGCGGCAACAGTCTAAAGCCCTGAGCGGCAGCATCAGCCTGCCAAGTATAAGTCTCATTCGTCCCATTACTCCCATTCCCCTAAAACACCAATAACAACGAAGATGAAAAAACTATTTATAGAAACCTACGGCTGCCAGATGAACGTGGCCGACAGCGAGGTTGTGGCCTCTGTGATGAAGATGGCCGGATATGAACTGTGCGAAAGCGTTGACGATGCCGACGCCGTGTTTCTCAACACGTGCAGCGTGCGCGACAATGCCGAACAGAAAGTGCTCAACCGCCTCGACACCCTGCACGCCATGACACGCAAGGGCAAGAAAATGATTATCGGAGTGCTGGGATGCATGGCCGAGAGAGTGAAGGAAGACCTGCTCGAAAACCATTATGCCGACCTCGTGGCCGGTCCTGACGCCTATCTCAACCTGCCCGACCTCATTGCTCAGGCAGAGACGGGACACAAGGCGATGAACATTGAGCTGTCTACCACCGAGACTTACCGCGACGTCATGCCGCAGAGAATATGCGGAACGCACGTGAGCGGATTTGTGAGCATAATGCGCGGATGCAACAACTTCTGCCACTACTGCATTGTGCCTTACACCCGCGGACGCGAACGCAGCCGCGACGTGGAGAGCATTCTGCGCGAGGTGCGCGACCTGCACGAACACGGATACAAGGAGGTAACGCTGCTCGGACAGAACGTGAACTCCTACTTAGGAGAATTAAAGATTAAAAATGAAGAAGTAAACAGCGAGGGTAACGACGGCAAAGGCGACGACAAGAGCGATAAGGTGGCGTTCCCGGCACTGCTGCGCATGGTAGCCGAGGCTGTGCCCGACATGCGCATACGCTTCACCACGAGCCACCCGAAGGACATGAGCGACGACACGCTGCGCGTAATAGCCGAGATGCCTAACATCTGCCATCACATACATCTGCCCGTACAGAGCGGATCAGACCGCATACTGAAGCTGATGAACCGCAAATATACAAGAGAATGGTATATGGACCGCGTAAGGGCCATTCGCCGCATAATACCCGACTGCGCCATATCTACCGACATATTCGTGGGCTACCACAGCGAGACTGAGGAGGACCACCAGATGTCGCTCTCGCTGATGCGTGAGGTGGGCTACGACTCTGCCTTTATGTTCAAATACAGCGAGCGCCCCGGCACATACGCATCGAAGCACCTGCCCGACGACGTGCCCGAGGAGGTTAAGCTGCGCCGCCTGGCAGAGATGATAGAGCTGCAGACCAAGCTGTCGGCAGAGTCAAACGCCAAGGACGTAGGTAAGGAGTTCGACGTACTGATAGAGGGCTTCAGCAAGCGCAGCCGCGAACAGCTCTTCGGACGCACAGGCCAGAACAAGGTGGTAGTGTTCGACAAGGGCAACTGCCACATAGGACAGACCGTAAGGGTAAAGATAACCGGCAGTTCGAGCGCAACGCTCAAAGGCGTACTCGCAGACAGCAACGAGGCAAAATAACCGACATCATTAAACACGATAATATCAACATTGAAAAGAAAGGCGGCACTCTCATTTGCGAAAGTGCCGCCTTTAATTATGTTTTGTGCCTAAATATATTACAACCACCATGAATATCCGTTTTATCGGTGCCATTCTTGTTCTCATTTTCTTTCTCCCTCATTAACCGCAACGGTCAAGGATAGTTACATTGAAAGCTTGAGTCTTTTCCATCTTTTCCTTGTAACTTACTATGATACATGTAGAATCAATTATTCAACAATCACTTAAATCTGCCTTCGCCTTAAAGTAAGCGGAGCGTATCATCCCAAGGATATTCAGCGCATGGCCCACATTTACCTTCAAGCTCTCAGCATCGTTATAGAAAAATTCGCAGCTGGCTGATACGCTCTTCAAGGTCTGGTCGATATACACTTTAGCCAATTTCATTTCACGTGTAACCTTATTGCAGACGGCCAAAGTGAACGTTTCCTTCCCTTCCTCAACATCCGAAAACTGCGGAAGTAATGCCATTACATACGGCTCATCCTCCTGTCCTGCAATAAAATAGATGTTTTTCATCTGGAAACGGACATAGATGTCACCGTCATCATCAACCACAGGCTTATAACCAAAACTCTCAATGGCTTCAAGTATCATTTCCTTTTTCGTCATAGTCATGTCCTCCGATTATTCGTTATTGTTGTCGTCATCCGATTTCTCCACAGCTGTTTCTTCCTCAACTGTTTCTTCCACAGCACCCCCGGACTCTTCGTCAGAAGATCCGTTCGGCATTGCCTCTTCAATCTCCGCTATCGTCTTGCGTGCAAACTGCGCACCTGACTCCAGACGAAGAACCATGCGAGAGATGACCAAAGGCAGGTCTTCGTCGCCAAACAATTCGCGTTCATAGAATATCCATACGCTGCTGCCGAAGAGATAGGCCTTGACATACTTCAGCGTAGAGTTGATTTTCTCCATCAGGGCACAAACCTGCAGCACATTACCGTCGTTGGCCTCATATATGCCGGGCAGCGCGATGTTGAGGAAGTTAGTGTCGTCCTCGCTATACATGAACAACAAGTTGAGTCCTTCATAATTAAAGCTGTAGCCTAAATTCTCCTCTTCCTCCAGCTTGAATCCCAAGCTGTCTAATGCTTCTAAAATTTTCTCTTTCATAATATGGCGTTTTTATAATTATTATTTATCATCTGAATCCTATTGCAGCATGTCTCAGTCCCTTGTCCTTAGGCGACATCTCGCTTCTCACGCGTTCATATTCGCGCAGGTCTCTGCCGCTTACCGAAGGACTTCTCTTGGATATGGTCTCTTCAAGCAAAGCCTGACTGATAGGCCGGTATTCACCGTTAGCCAACTTAATGCTCTCGTTGAACATCTTTCTTGCCGCCGACTCGACAATATAACTTATGTCGCTGCAATTATAGCCCTCGGTGAGTTCAGACAGACGGTTGATGTCAATGTCTGCCTCGGACGGAAGTTTTGACAGAGCCAGCGAAAACAAGCTCTTTCTCGCCTCCATGTCAGGCATGTCGATGTATATCATCTCATCTATGCGTCCCGTGCGTAGCACTGCCCTGTCTATGCGCTCGGGATGGTTGGTTGCGGCTATGATGTAGATGCCACGGTCGGAGGCATTATTGAGCATACAGAGAAACTCGTTTACCTCGCTGTCGTAATGCTGGTTAGCCTCATCGCCCGAACGTTTCGGCACCATTGCGTCAAACTCGTCGAAGAACAGCAGCGTGGGCGCCTTCTTCTCAGCAGCCCTGAACACCTCGCCAATCTTCTGCTGGGTGCCGTGAACCCAAGTGCAGGCCAAATCGTCGGGCACAATCTTCATGAAGTTGATGCCAACCTCCTCTGCCATCTTCTCGGCAAAAAAGGTCTTACCGCATCCTGCAGGCCCGTAAAACAGCATTGAAGGGGGCTTTAAGCCGTAAACCTCGGCACACTTGGGATTCTTCAGAACGTTGATAAAGCCCTCAGTGACTAACTTCTTCAGCTCGTTCATGCCGGCAATATCCTTGAATCCGCGTCCATGGTCAACTTTCTTCAATACAGGTTTGCTCTCCGTCTCCTTAACGGGTGCGGCCTTATGTTCAACAGACGGTTGTCCGCCACAGATGCGTTTCAACCATTCTTTTTCATTTTCTGACGTATTCATTATTATTTCCTCCTATATTCATCCTATTTTGATGTTTATGATAAAAGAGTCGTCTTAGTAACCCATATCTATCACAAAATTTGCCCGTCAAGCAAAAAAATATCCCTTTGGCGGCATGTATCTGGTTATCCATGTCCACCAAAGGGATTTCATTATGATGTTTTCTCAATGATTCAATATTCAAGAGCCGGAGGATTCATTTTCCGTTTCTCTGTCAATTTTCTGCAACCATTCTCAATTTGCTTTGCCACACGGCGATACACGTCGGCCAACTGACATAATCAGGGTTCTTTTGCCACGGAATCATCCTTTGGCTTAATCTTGTTTTGAGCATTCTTACCCACATGCCACCCGTCACACCACGCACATTTATATACAGAGAAATGCACGCCGTACTTTGTGCTCATTGCCTCTGCGGCTTTCATGGCAACAGCCTTTGTAGGGTAAGACTCCTTGGGCTTGCCACTCCTACGTGCCGTATGACTATACCGGCTGAGGATTCCGAATGCGTTGTGCGTCACGAAGATGTTTCTCCATACGCCTTTGCGGGTCAGCTGCTCCCAAACGGCTAAGTACAAATTCGTTATCTTCATTTCTGTCTGTTTTTATAAATAGTAGAAATTATTGTAATTGAATGTCGTCAATGGCGAACAAACATCATCCATTGCCAGCATACGTTTCGGAATGTCGCATAAAGGAATGTCCTCGTCAAGCAAAATACGCAACCGCCGAGCCAGTTTCACATTCTCACGATCCAGTTCCTCTTGAGTGGTAGCTACATCATTCATCAAAGCCTCGCTCATCTCTGAAATTATCATTCCGGAAAACAATCCGTGCAGGCCTTCTGCCCTTGCGAACGCATCAGCATAACACCACACAGCTATAAGATTAGCGCCGTGCTTACGGAGTTGGAAAGCATGCGGATGACCTACAATTATTCTGTCGAACGTGTCTTTGCTGTCGTCATGCCTATAGAACAGTCCTTTGCCAGAACCATGACCAAGCAACATGATACGTTCTTTCGGAGAAACATGATAAAGCAGATGTCCCATTTCTTTCGTGGAACAGTCGCCACTCACCACCTTAGCATCCTGTCCGTCATAAAGGGCATGGAGCATTGCTGTAGTCTTGTCTTTTGGATGAATTACCAACATAGCCATTTCTGTTAAAAGTGAATGAAACCATAATCAAAGCGTCCAATGGCGTGCCTGCATAAAGTCCTTACATTTATCACAGAACACATTTGTCTTGCTGAAAGGATTGCCTCCCTTGCCATTCTGCATGATGCAATGCGGATTCTTGCAATGTCTCAGACCTTGGGTATGACCTATTTCGTGCAACATTACACAAAACAGCTGACCATAACCATGAGGACGATAGGAAGAGAAAACAGCTATGCCGATACCGAAGCCACCGGCAAGTCCCATTATGCCGCTATGAGGCCTGTTGCGGAAGTTGTCTAATCCGATGTCTGCCTGCGTGAGACCTATGACAATGGTTGAGTCTGACTTGTATCGGCCGAGCACCTTGTTTAGCAAGTCTGCCCTGTATCTAGGATGGTCGTGCCTCTTGGTGGTCAACGCTTCATCGGGCAAGCCTATATTCCCCGCAAATTTGCATCGTGGATAATGGGCTTTAAGAGAGTCCATCATGGCGCATCTCAGTTTTCTATCAACAGTTCCCATTGTATACAGACAGACTGTAGGTACTATACCTTCTTTCTGTTGTGCCGGCACAGACGTTTCGTTGGATGTTGTATTTCTACAACCGACTATCAACATCGTCAATGTGCATAGCACCATTAATCTAAATTTAGTTTTAATCATTTCATCTGCTTATTATTGTCGATAAAATTCTCAAAGCCGTTTTACGTTCATTCATGGATGATGCCGTCAAAACAGGTTTGACTTACTTCTCCACAATTTCCCTGCTTTTGTCGCTCCGGCCATAGCAGTCACGCAGTTCGGTAAGGATGCTACAGAACTCAGACGGAGTGAGTATTGTCTTGAAAGGATTTATTTCACCGCTTGTATGGACAAGAATTATACCTCTCGTCTGCATCAGCGCGACACGGAAACGTTCGCTTTGATCAAACATTGCCTGATAGGCACGGCGTATCAGTTGCTGATAATCGTAGCTTTGACGGTTAATGGCTTGACCCTTCCACCACACCATCTGGTCGGCTTGCCATGAGGAGATACTCATCTTTCGGGCAAGTCCTCCTTTCATGCCGCATATCTTACGCTGTTTGTCAGGTTCAGCCCTCTTCAATGATTGTAAGAATCCCTCCATACTGCGACACACAATTCCGTCGAAACGGAACTCGTTGCTGCACATATTGCTCAGCACATTTGACGGATACAGCCCATTGGAGCGTATGTCAAGCGTGTTTGTTTCAGGATTATACATATCCTTCAACGCATGGCCATTACGTACAGTTGCTTTATAATCTTCTTCCATTTATGTCCCGACAGGTTAAATTTACAATAGAGTTAATACGTCTTCAACTTCCGTGGCTGAATGACAATTCAAAACAGAAAACCGCCGACCTCTGTATATGCCCATTGTTTTATTGGCACACGTTCATTTATGATGGCAAGAAGAGAAAAGTAAACAGGAACTATCCTACTTTCTGAACTTCTTTCCTAAATCAAAGCAAGGTTCAGGCTAATCTCCTCTTCACCGAATGACAGGTCTGTCGGTGCCACGTATTTCAAAGTTTTTTTCAGCTTGTCTATTTTTTCGAGATAAACGTTAATCCGCTTTTCACCCGACTTAATCTCGATGCCATTAGGTATTTTGCTTTGAATATGTCCTACGGCTCCGGTAATGAGCAATGACACAGGCGCGCTGCAGTCGTATGACAAGCAGACCACATCTTTGCGCATAGCCTCTATTTTGAACATAATTCTTACAGTTGGAATGAATCTGCCCGGATTAAAACTTACTTCAATAGACTTTTCATCCAGACGCTTTAGAACGGGGGTTATATGAAAATGTTTTCTCGCCCAACCAGATATTTCTGCATAACTTACTGTTGCTCTCATTTTTTATACGTTTGATTTTTGGTTTATATTGGTTATATGTTTGTTCGGAAACAGCAACATTAAACTACATGTCTTTGTCGCTCTTATTATTTACATCGCCAGTTTATTTAATAGAAATGAAAATGGAGCAAAAGCTATCATCCATCGTTTCTTATTTTAGTCCTATCTCCTTTTCAATTTCAAAAACTGCTCCAGTTTGGGTAACATCTTCGGTTGACTGTGATATTCGCACGACAGACATTGTGACACTGAGTCAAACGGAACCACAGGATGAAACTCACCCGAAGCGAAACACTCTATCTGATAAGGATGATAGGTCACCACAATTCCTTCAGGCAAGATGGCAAGATGTGGCAGCGGAAAATCGTCCATGGTAAAGGGCTTCATGCTGGCAGAATCCCATCCGGACCATTCGTCGCAGGCATATTGGTGGACAAGCATAGAACTCATGACATCATCCATGCCCTCCAAATCCACAATGGGGCAATGAAACGAGAATACTAATCTCAAATAGTCGTTCCATACGCTTTCATCTCCAAAATTGTCTGAATACTGTTTCTGCATATTTTTCAGCACTTCTTTTCTAAAGAGCTTCACCATAGACGGCTTAATGGTCTTTGAAGCGTTCACAAACACGTGCCGCCGTTTGTCGTAGGTGATGTAATACGACCGTGGCATTTCGTGCAACCCTCCCTCATACAGCGAAGCATTATAACGGTAAGTTGTGTAATCGTCGCAATCAGCTATTTTCCTAACCGTCATGTCACCAAACAGACTGAGATTAAGCGTGTCTTCTACTTGATAATCATTGCGGCACAGTTTTTCCCACAGCGTTCCGTATCCATCCAAGGTGGCTATCATGTCTTTAGCCGTAGCACTTTTGCCTAAAGGAATATCCTGTTCGTAACCCAACAAGGAGAATGCATCGTCTTTTATCGACTTTAACATCCATTCGCGAACAGCCCTGTCAGCCTCTGAGTCGCCTTTGGGTATATCCAAGTCTACATAGAACCCGGCTTTCATGTTTTCGTATTCGCTTCTCGATTGTATGTAATAGCTCTTCGAAAATTTTTCAATGGAACTGTCAGTTTCTTCATATTGGCGCATGAACCGGTGCAATGTGTCTAATGAAACATCTAGTCGTCGCGCTCCCATCACAAGACTGACATACCCATCGGCGGCAGCCGCTTTGCAATAGGCTTCATTCTGCAAGGCAACACATCTGCCGTCTGAAAAACAAATAGTATCCTGATTGGTAAACACCGGCTGCCCGTCCAGCTGCCCCAAGTAAAGCAAATAACAAGAGGAGCCATCACAAAGAATGGTGAACGACGAATCCTTCTCGGTGTCATAGACTTCATTGCCGTTCATACTGACAAACCTCAACGTGTTATCTATCGAGGATATCGACCGGGCTTTCTGCTGAAAATAATAAAAGCCATTGCGTTTCTTCCTTATGAGATAGTTGGGTTCATATTTGTCGGGATAATCCCATATAACAAAAAGACTGTCACCTATTTTTTCGCCTACATTAAACGTGTCACCATCCAAAGTCATCAGATCATCTTCAAGAAAGACTCCTCTTAATCCAACTCCTTTCTTTAAATTATTGCATGAAAATGTAACAAGAAGTGTCAAAAACAACAAAACAGAACTTAATTTCTTATTCATAATATGTCTGCGTTTTAAATTATTTATATCATTACCACTCTAAAATTGTCATTGCCTTACTCATCTCATAAGACGGCAGGTTCGGGGATTGCGGCAAGCGGCTTATAGTCCGTCATCCCCACCAAAATGTTTCTGTTGACATGTTTAATTACAACAAGTATGATTTTGTAACCATCCTTTAGCTAAAAAATACAATTCCGGCCACGTATGCATTATAGCCGCAAGAGAAAAAGCAGACAATTAACCTCCAAGTCATCACAGACTACCGAGTGTCTGTGTTGACTATCCGAAAAGCGTCTATATCATTACGATGTCTTTCTGTCTCGCTAAATGTATTGTCGTGTAATGTGGTTTCTTATCATTCTTCCTGTTTCAAGCAACACAATCAGTCTATTCAGACGAGGATTCTGTCATAAAGACATCATTGTTAACGTCGCCGCCCCAATATGCCATTGGATGTAGCTCGCAGGTCAGTTTGTTATAATTGCTCTTTATTTGTTTCATGTTATTCAATACGTTCATTTTAGCATCCAGCTCTTCCTTACTTTTGGCAAACACCAAGTTAGTATACCGCCGGTCCTCGTATGCATAATCTGAACTGTCAAAGCATGGATATAACTCAGAATCCTCACCTACATATACTCCATTCTTTGGTTTTCTCTCCCTCGCATGGATAATCATGTCTTCTACGCCATTGAATGACGTGCCTAAAACCATTATGGTTTCATTATTCTTAAATATCTTCATGACCGTATAATATTATTCTATATCTATTCTCGAAACTTCGTCTATATTTCTGATATTCGCTATTGACTTCATAGCCTCTTCCAGCTCGTTAACCGAATGTACAGCAAAATCAACGGATGTCTCCACAATACGTTCTACCGTCACTGTGTTGAGCCGTGAGATGGACAGATGCTGCTGTTCAGTGATGCACGCCACAACATCGCTAAGCAGATGATAGCGGTCAACAGCACGGATACATATTCGCACGGGAAAGAGAAAATCATCTTGTTCCTCAAAGTTGACAGCCACTATAGAGTCGCCTTGTTCTGAAGCCATGCGGATGGCATTGGGGCAATTGCGCTTATGAAGAATCACCTTACCATCGGCATCCTTAAAGCCTATCACCTCGTCGCCGGGCAAAGGATGGCAACACGAACAACGGCTGTATGGCAGCCTCTTCTTATTGGCAAAATAACTGCGGAGCGTGCGTTTAGCCTTGTATGTCAGCACATGATTCAACCATTCCTCATCAGGCAAAGAATTGTTGTCTATGCCTATTTCCACACAGTCACCTCGATGCAGCACCGTACTCACAGAACACAATCTGCCATTGATGCGGGCATAACAGGCATGAAGTCCTACTTTGCTGTGGATTTCAAAGGCAAAGTCCAATGCCGTAGCGTTCTTGGGCAGTATGATACCCTTGCCGTGCGGGGTGAAGACCATTATATCGCCATTGTAGAACGAGGCTGTAACGCCGTCCATATAGTCCATTTCGCTGCCATGATATGCGACATCCTTCAGCACAGCCTTAAACTTTTCCAGCCAGGCTTTTACATTCTCCTCGGTCCGTTCTGCCGTGCAGCCCAAACGGGAGTTGCGCACCATGCGTTCCGACGAAATATGTATTTCCTCCCAACCGCCTTGATCATTGAGCAGTTTCACATGAAAACTCTGATAGCCGTTCTCTTTGGGAGCATTGATATAGTTGGCCACACTGCCCGGACGCTCTTTGAAGTAGTCGGTGAGTACAGAATATATACATAAGCTCTGCTTCTTCTCTTCATGCGGATCTATAGCATCATAGATTATGCGGATATAATGCTTTCCGTCCACATGATTAAAGTCGCATCCCTTGGAGCGCATCTTCCTCCAGATGCTGTATGGCATACGATAGCGCAACTCTATCCTGGCTTTGATGCCATTGTCTTCCAACAGTTCAATCACACGGGATATGAATGCTTTAAGATTTTTCTCCTCAGTCAGCCTCAGCTCATCCAACATCTGTTCTATATGTTCATATTCACGAGGACAGCGATAATGAAACGACAAGTTCTCCAGTTCAGTCTTCACGTGGTACAGTCCCAGTCGGTTGGCAAGCGGCGCATAGAAATAGTCTGTCTCTCCGGCAATTTTCATCTGTTTGTCGGGGCTCATACTTGCCAATGTGCGCATATTGTGCAGCCGGTCGGCGAGCTTTACCAATATTGCACGCACGTCATACTGCACCGACGCCAATATCTGGCGATAATTGTCCACCTGCTTCGACTTGTCATACTTGTCTTTCTTCCGCTTTGTAACCACACCGACAAGAAAAGCCACGTCTTCACCGAAGCGTTCACGGATGTCATCTATTGTGTACGGTGTGTCCTCCACCACATCGTGCAGGAATGCCGCCATCACAGGGTTGGCACCCAGTTCCAGCTCCTCTGCCACGATACGGGCTACGGCAATGGGATGAATGATATAAGGCTCGCCCGTCTTGCGTTTCTGCCCCTTATGCGCCTCTGCGGCCAGTTCGTAAGCCTTGCGCACAAGCTGCAACTGATTGTCATCCACTCGCTGAGCCAGAATATTAAATATGCTTTCTACGCCAGCCTGTATGTCATTATAGTCAATACTCTGCATAATCATTCTGTTTTCTGTTAGACAAATCTTTCTTCTCAGCCAACTTACGATAATCCACGTTATTGTCTTTACCGCACGGAAAGCGGAACTTGCCTGCCACCTTGCCTCCCTCATTGATATAGCCGTACATTTCCACTTCCTTGTCATCGGTCATACCGAATCCGTCTTCGTCCATATAATAGCGTCCGTCCGGGGTAGTGTCTAAAAAAAGTGTGTAAGTCCATAAATTTCCTATTTTTGTATTGGAAAAATTAAAACAAAAAATAACAGATCTTGCACAATTACAAATTTCGGAATTAATTTTTGAATTTACAAGTAAATGGAAAAGTTTTTACGGTCTGACATGCGAAATTCAGAACAGTAGGATTAGACATGTATATAACCTGTGTATACTTGAGTACGGGGTAAAATAACACACATAGGAATTGGTAAACTCGCAAAAATTTCGTGTATTTATATGAAACTAAACGAACAATTAAAATCTCTTTATTCTTCCAAATGGAAGGATACTTGCACTGCTCTTCAGACCTTGACCGACACCGGACCTGCTGTTACAAAACCATCTTATCCATTCTTGTTAAGTGTGGTGAAATGGGAAAATGATCAACCTGATGAAAACTGGTATGCCGATGCTGATCTGAAAGTCATGATTTTTGGAAAGGAAACTAACAGTTGGTTTGGGAAATGTGATGATTTCGGAACACCGCCTTCTCCTGTATTCAATCCGGACGTAACTATGGAGGCTGTAATGGGTTTATACGAAAATTTCTATGCCACTTATTACAAACCATCCGGCTTTAGTTACAATGGTACACGTTATGGCACTTTTCATTATGGATTCAACCATTTTGTGTCGTTATTGAACGCCCGCTTTCCTAATAAACGGATAGCCTATTTGTGGAATAACATTGTAAAAGTGGGTAAGGCTGAAGGCTCCGGATTTTGCGGAAATGAGATTTATGATGCACAGAAACAACATTTCATGGTTATCAGAGAAGAGATAGATATACTCAAGCCGGACCTTATACTGTTTCTCACAGGAAACTACGACAGGCAGATTCTTGATTGTTGGAATGAGGCAAAGTTTACTGCCTTGTCTTCATTTTCAGTTAATGATGTGGCTAAAGTTTCGCTTCCCGGCCTTAACATCCCTGCATATCGTACTAATCACCCGTCGGCACGAATTTCAAAAGAGGAAAAAGAAGCACGACTGGAAACTATTGTGAATGATATTTGATTAAGAATATATAATCCGGAAAGTCCAAACCCGTTAGATAGGACAAAGCTAAAAAATCTTTAATATGTCTCAAATGATTAACAGGGGAAAGGAATTGATTCGCATTTCTCCAAAAACTGCAACTAAATTGGAATATTCTACCAATGGTGGTAAAACATGGTTTCAACGTTTTTTGGGCTCATCATGTGGTGATTTCCATGATTTGACAGATAACGGAAGAGAAATCTTGGCCCAGACTTCAAAAGGGCTTTATTATTCTACAAACGAAGGTAGAACGTGGTTTAAGCGTAATTGATGTAATTTAAGACTGAGAGAGTGTGTTGAAAATGGCAATGCACTCTCTTATATTATTTAAAATATTTTACTTTATGAAACTAACTCAGAAAAAGGCAGTTTGTGTAGTAACAATTTTGGTTGTCATAGCATGTTTCTTTGCTGTATATTTGAGATTATTTACAGGTAAGGAACTTTGGTATGAGATGTTTGCAGCAGTTTTAGGCGTTATCATTACCGCAGTTATAACAATGATACTTCTCAAAGGTCAAAGTGATGATGACGTCGAACGTGAGAGAGCAGCAAAGATATTTGAGGAGAAGCTTCGTATTTATCAAGACTATCTTCATTCTTTATGTGACATAATCAAAGAACATAGCCTTTCGGACGAAGGAAAAATACGTCTTGAATTTCAAACATCTTATGTGGCAATGCATTGTGATCCACAATATATAGCAACAGTAAGCAATTCTGTTAAAGAACTTATAGAGTATTGTTGCCCTGATGAAGATGATGAAAATCTGAATCGGAAAGATAAGAGCGGTTCACCAGATCCTTTATTGGATAATCTTTTCTGTATTGTAGAAGCTTTTAGAAAAGACTTGTATGGTGATAATTTTAAATTTGATGACAAACATAAACGAAATACGCTTGAAAATTTCTCTGATGCTTATCGTAATGCAAAAAGTAATGATGGAAGTTCAGAAAAAGAGTTGCAACGTATAAAAGTTGATTTGAATGTACTTTCTAATTCCTTGAACAATGTAAATTCTGAAACGGTTTCAGAAAACATACCCGAAGAGAAAGATTCTGAGCAACAATCAAAACCAGTTCATACGGAAGATACAAGCATATGGGATAATTCTTTGTTGAAATGGAAAGAAGAAGGTTGGCTGGTTGAAGGCATGTCCGATCAAAATGACTGGTTCTGCATGACAAATACAAACGGTAATCCGGGAGTTATTGGTGTTGGATTTATGCAAGGACATTATTATATGCAAGCTACATATAAAGATGATTATGATTTCTCAAAACCTTTGAAGTGGGAAAAAGGTGGACGTAGAAGTTATGGCCGATGGTTGAAATATTTAGCAGAGCCTTATTACAATATTGCTGAAGGAAAATTTGTAGAGACATTTAAGTCTGACAAAGAGTTGCAGCAATATATTGTAGACAAGGTGGATGAATTGAAAAATATAATAACCCGACACCATCGTACAGCGACATGGAAAAATGAAGTGGGTTCTTATGATAATTGGAAGATCTTTATCTGGTATTGGGATATGTTAGCTTGTGAATTTTCCTTAGAAAAAGAAGGTATTCCTTATATGGATATTATTGAAAGTGAGAAAAAAGGAGAAGTTCTGATACAATTGGCTAATCGGAAAGAGGATAATAATTTATTGAATAACACTTTAAAACGAATAGGATGTCAAGACAAGAATATTGAGCCAAGTGGTTATGTAATTTTGGAAGTTGTGCATTCCACTGATGCTAGTGCCGTTTCTAAAAGTGTAAAATATTGGATAGAAAGAATAAACTGTTGATGGCCCAATAATATACTTTTTATCAAAATTAAATATTTTCCTGATTTACAGTCATGTGTAATTATGTTTTTTCATTTATGAAACCATGAATTACACATGACTTTTTATGGAAAGCTATAACACAAACCAATCGTAATGGATGACATTTCGGCATAAACATAGTTTTATGCCATTAAATATGTATTCAGTATAAATTATGAATGATATTAATATGTGAAACTTGTGGCCTTAAAATTATCTCCCTTATAACCGCCACAAGAGTAATCATAATTCTCCATTCTCAATTGTCAAACGCCCTGTTACGCGTCAATGTTGTATTTCTGAATCTTGTTATACAGCGTCTTGCGGTCTATGGCGAGCAGCTGCGCCGTCTTGGTCTTGTTGCCGCCCGTGGCGCGCAGGGCGTCTATTATGCGCTGGCGTTCGGTCTGCTCGTCGTGCAGGGCTGTTGGCTCTTGTCTCACGGGGCGCGTCATGGCCTTCGACAGCTCCTCGGTGCCGATGTATGAGCCGCGCGTAAGCAGGGTGGCACGCTTCACCACGTTGTTAAGCTCGCGCAGGTTGCCCGGCCAGCTGTATCGCGCAAGCATCTCCGACGCCTTGTCGTCGAATCCCGCCACGTTGCGTCCCAGCTCCTCGTTGGCCTGACTGACAAAGAGGTCGGCAAACAGAAACAGGTCGGCGCCGCGGTCTTTAAGTTCGGGCATGTATATGGTGAACTCGTTGATGCGGTGATAAAGGTCTTCGCGGAATTTTCCGTCGGCCACGAGCTGCGCCAGGTTGCCGTTGGTAGCGCACACCAGCCGGATGTCCACGCTTATCTCCTTGGGCGAGCCTAACGGGCGCACCTTGCGCTCCTGAAGGGCACGCAGCAGCTGCACCTGCACGTCGTAGGTCAGGTTGCCCACCTCGTCGAGGAACAGCGTTCCGCCGTTGGCCTCCTCAAAGGCTCCGCGCTTGTCGGTCGTGGCGCCTGTGAAGGCTCCCTTGGTGTATCCGAAGAACTCAGACGCCGCCACGTCCTTGGGTATGGCTCCGCAGTCGAGCGCAAAGAAGGGCTTGTCGGCGCGGCTGCTCTGGCTGTGAATGCGGCGCGCCACATACTCCTTGCCCGTGCCGCTGGCTCCGAGAATGAGCACCGACATGGGCGTTGGCGCAACGAGGTTGACATATTCGTATAGTTGGCGCGAGGCCTCGCTCGTGCCTTCTATGTATTTCTTGGCGGCCGTGTGCGGCTTCTGTTCTGCCGCCGCGTTGTTGCCGTGGGCTGCTTGTGTTGTTGCTGTCGTCGTTGTAGCGCTTGCCGTGGCTGCTGCATCGGCGTTGTGGCTGTCGAGCGCGTCGTTTATCTTTTGCAGCAGGATGTCGGGCTGCACGGGTTTGGCTATATAGTCGCACGCTCCCGACTTCATGGCCAGCACGGCGTTCTGCACTTCGGCATAGCTCGTCATCACGATGAAGGGCGTCTGCATGTTCTTCTTGCGCAGCCAGTTGAGCAGAAACAGACCGTCGTGGTCGGGCAGACGGAGGTCAGACAGTATGAGGTCGAAGCCTGTGCCGTCGGTCACAGCCCGTGCCGCGGCGCTTACAGAGCTTGTTTTCTCAACCGTGAAACCTTTTTTGCGCAGCCATGTCTGCATCATGGTGGCGTATGTAAGGTCGTCTTCAACTATAAGAATACTTGCCATGTCGGTTAGAATGTTGTTACGATAACAACTGCGTGTCGTCATGCAAAATTAGCTTTTTTATTATACATGGCGCAATAAACGTAGGTTTTTTATTGCTTTTTAAAACTTTAAGACCAATGTCCTCGCCTTTTAGACATCCATATTTTCAGCTCCTTTCTCGCCGTTATGCCGCCACATGCCGGTAAGCAAATTAAAAACACGCTGAAAATCGTAACCATTTTATGTGTTTTTTCTTTCAGTCTAAATATTTAATATGCCTTATAAGGCTGTATGTTAAGCAAATGACACACATCTGCTTTCATACTGTTAGTGGCCTGTTTACGACCCGTAAGTGGCCCACTTTTGATGCAAAACCGGCCCACTTTTCAGTCGTAAGTCATAGGCTTTTTGTTATCAATCAAGCGAAGATATAATACAAAGGATTGTCAAACCGAAAAAATTGCCAATACGGACTATTTTTGAATAACTGAAAGACAAGCACCTAACCCGAAGGCTGTCAGTAACGATACGTGCAGACAGAGCCTGCACACTCTTCGAGACACTTTTGTTGGTGACATACGCTTTATCACAAATATAATTAGTTTATCATCCTGTATGTCAAGATACTGCTCAATGAAAATGGCACCCGTTGAAAACTGTCAACGAGTGCCATTTAAGTATGGATATTTATTAGGCCATGATAACATGGCTGTTATTTTTCGGGCACGTAGAATTTATCCATCAGCGGAAGCACCATTTCCGGATTTTTGCGTAAATGTTTTGTTTTTATCTCTTTTTTATCTACCATTTCTACCAGCTTAGGAAACTCCCTGAAATATAGTTTTATGTCTTTCTTCATAATTAAAACAAGTCCTTTTCTGCCGAGCCAATAAGATTTGGCTATCTCATCCCCTTTCTTGAGATAGTAATATTGAAAAATATAATTGACATTGGTACCACTCATATTTACCGTATAATCAGTGGTTAGTGTTTTATATCCTTTGATGTTCTTTCCTTCGTAAATTAGCTGTAGAAATACCGGCTTCTTATAAGGCTTTGGATCTTTGTTTAATTGATTGGGCATATTCCTTTGTGCCTTTACCGATTCGTAAATTAAGGGTAAAGAGTCATTGAGAGTTGACGTGTAAACTATTCTTTTCACTTCTTCTGATGTGTATTTACGGGCTTTACCTTTGTAGGTGTTGCTTATTTTTAAGTCATATACCGGTGAAATTAGGCGTGCTGTGGAAGCGATTGAGCAGTAACCTTCAATTACCGTGCCGTCGGTCAGCGTGCATGTTACTTTGTATTTGTCAGATTTGTTGCCTGCTATCGTTGGCAGTGCCATTAATAGTAGCGAAAGGATGAAGATGAGTTTTTTCATTGTGTTTTATTTTAAGGTTAATTACAATAAGATTGTTGAACACTGCTAAACAAATTTTATAAGTTATATTTGTTTTACCATCCTTATAAAATTTGACATGTAGATTACTGCTGATCAGTATAAAAGTTCGTCGCTTGCCAAATGTGCATTGCACTATTTATGCCGAATGCATAGATAGTATTTTCTTTCAGTATTTAACGGATGACTTTCTCTGACTTATGCCAATTAGAACCTGTAATGTAAGACATGGCTATTTTGTTAATGTGATATTTGTTTGTCGCTCCGTTTACGTTTATGGGGCGAGATAAAACTCCCATGTCGGTTTAAGTATTGCTCACAGCCGGTTCTATTGTTTCATTGTCGTTAAATGCAGGAAAAAGTCATAGTACAATTAAACGTAGTTTTTTCGTGCACCTCCTTTTTTAGTTAAGAAATTATATCCATAGCCAAAAATACGATTATTTTTCCAATTTTGTATATAAATATCTATATTTTATAGAAAATGAAACTGAAATAATATCAATATCATTATTTTCGTTCTTCTTTATTTGTTGCATTGAAAGGAGCAGCTGTTGTTCTGACGGAGCGGAAAATTGTTATTTCACTTGTCTGATTTCGGGCATTTGTAACCAAAGAAGAAGGTGCGTCAGAATGTATTTTAGCATACATGTTCTGATGCACCTTCCTTTATTGTTTATGTCGTAAAGATGTTGCTGCCGTGTGTCGTCGTTGGCGTTTATGGCTGCGCCGTTAGTTCATGTAGGCAGGGTAAAGAGTTATTTCTCGTTCAGCACTTTGTCAAACTGCTTGGCGAAGAATTAGAAATATAAGCCAGATGAGAATAAAAGTTGGAAGTTATAACGCATCATAATAAGTTAAATAGCTTATTTTTTACTTTTATAAGCTAATTAACTTATAATATTTTGCCGATAGAGATATTATTCATATCTTTGCATTAAATAGTAGTTAACGTATTAAATCTATGTATGCAGCCATTTCTGCCGATATAGTTTCTTCCACATCTTTATGTATCGAAGAAACCATTGCTTTGAAGCAAAGGATAGAAGATTTATTTTCTGTCCTCGAAAA